>Ga0101944_10000132_pt1 | contig 252106 bp, 237 predicted proteins | sample DewCreD2012metaG_FD_75245 | JGI IMG/M metagenome (GOLD analysis project Ga0101944, IMG submission 75245) | Hot spring sediment bacterial and archeal communities from British Columbia, Canada, to study Microbial Dark Matter (Phase II) - Dewar... ...
TGGAAGGGGGCGGGCCGTCGGACGCGGTGGTGCTCAAGCCGCTCCCGGACAGGTGGGAAGGCATTGCCGTCGGCTGCGGGATAAACCCGTGGTACGGGAGAGAGGACCCGCACGCAATGGCTGGCTGTTGCATTGAGGAGGCGGTGCGCAATGTCGTCGCCGTCGGCGCTGACCCGTGCCGCATCGCCATTCTGGACAACTTCTGCTGGGGAAACGTGCGGGACGAGAAGGAACTGGGTGGACTGGTCAGGTGCGTCCTCGGTTGCCGCGATGCGGCGCTCGCCTACGGTGTTCCGTTTATCTCCGGGAAAGACAGTTTGAACAACTTTTTCGTGGACGAGACCGGGAGCGTGGTCTCCATCCCCGGAACGCTCCTCATCTCTGCGGTCGGAATTGTTCCCGACATCAGGCGCATCGTGTCGTCTGACCTGAAAAGGGCGGGCAATCCCGTGTATCTGCTGGGGAACACGCGCAACGAACTTGGAGGTTCGCAGGTGTGCCGCATGCTTCAGGTGAGCGGAGGCCAGGTGCCTGTCATCCGCCCGGGCGAGACGCGGGTGCTCTTGAAGAAACTTCACGCGGCGATCAGGAGGGGCTTGGTGGCCTCCTGCCACGACTGCTCTGAAGGCGGGCTGTTCGTCGCGATATCCGAGATGGTCGTGGGGGGTGGCTGGGGAGCCGAGGTTCATCTTGACGGGATTGCGCGGGAGGAGTGCCAGCCGGCGGTCCTCCTCTTCTCCGAGAGCCAGGGAAGATTCGTGGTGGAAGTTGAGGAGTCGGCCCGCGAGCCCTTTGAGCGCTTGATGCGGGGCGCGGAGTGCGTTTTGCTCGGCAGGGTGGTGCCGGAGCCCGTGCTGAGGGTGTGGCACAGGGGAACAGCGGTGCTTGAGATAAGCAGGAAGGAACTTGACGAGGCGTGGAGGGAGGCGCTGCCGTGGTGAAACCGCGCGTCTGCGTTCTCAGGGTTGCCGGCACCAACTGCGATTACGAGACGGCATGGGCTTTTGCCGCCGCTGGCGCTGTTCCGGAGAGGGTTCACCTCAACCTGATTATATCGGGAGCAAGGCGCCTGACCGACTTCCAGATTCTTGTCATCCCCGGCGGCTTCTCCTATGGCGATGACATCGCTGCGGGCAGGGTGCTCGCCAACGAACTGCGGTACAAGATACGGGACCAGATATCTGAGTTCCTCAGCCGCAAACGTCCTGTGCTCGGCATCTGCAACGGGTTTCAAGTGCTGGTAAAGTCGGGGATACTGCCGTTCGGTTCGGGACAGAAGGTCACGCTTGGCTGGAACGACTCAGGCAGGTTTGAGGATAGATGGGTCTTTTTGCGGACAGAGGAGACAGTGTGCCCGTTTGTCAGGGGGCTTGCGCCCGTCATCAGGATGCCTGTTGCGCACGCGGAGGGCAAGTTTATCGCTCCTGTCAGGGTCAGGAGGCGGCTTGCGGAAAAAGGGCAGGTGGTGTTTCGGTACGCAGCGGCTTCCGGGGGCCCCGCGTCGTATCCCGACAACCCGAACGGGTCAGAAGACGACATTGCGGGCATCTGCGACTCGACAGGGCTTGTGTTCGGTCTCATGCCGCATCCCGAACGAGCCGCCCTGCGGGAACATGACCCGTACTGGCTGAGGTGCGGCCACGATGACCAGCCGCCCGCGGGAGCGCAGATATTCCGGAATGTGGTAGAATATGTGTCCTGAGCGGTTGCACTTCGGGTACCCGCCAGAAAACAACAGGGAGGGATTTCGTGCTTGACAGTACCGTGCAGAAAGCGTCCGTGCTTGTGGAGGCAATCCCGTACATCCAGAAGTACCGGGACGCCTTTTTCGTGGTGAAACTCGGGGGAAGTCTCCTGCGGACAGCCGACATCATCAACGAGGTTCTGACGGACATCGCCTTTCTCCACCTCGTGGGCATCAGGTGCGTGGTGGTCTCCGGCGGCGGGCCGTTCATCAACGAGGAACTCCAGAAGAGAGGCAAGAAACCGCGGTTCGTGGATGGCCTGCGCGTGACGGATCAGGAGACCCTCGCGGTGGTGCGGGAGGTGACGCTCCGTGTGCGGGACCGCATCGTCTCCTACTTTACTGACGAACTGAAGGTGAACGCAACCGCGGTTGACCCGGAAGAAGGATGTCTTGTAGCACAAAAGATGCACTACCAGAAGGGCGCGGAGGTTATCGACCTCGGCTCGGTCGGGCTTGTTGCCGAGGTGAAGGCGGATGTGCTTGCGGAGCGCGTGGTCAGGTCCGGAGTTGCGGTGATGACGCCTGTCGGCTGCAGCAGGGAAGGGGAACTGCTCAATATCAACGGAGACACCGTGTCGTGCGCCGTCGCCACAGCGCTGGCGGCGCGCAAACTCATCTTTGTCACCAATGTGCCCGGCATCATGCGCAACACGGAGAACCCAGACACGCTCATCTCCACCCTTTCGGTCTCTCAGGCAGAGGGGCTGATGAGGGAAGGCACCATCAAGGACGGGATGGTTCCAAAGGTGAAAGCGGCGATTTCAGCCGTGTCGGCGGGAGTCGAGAAGGTGCATATCGTCGGAGGCGCTCAGCCGCACGCCCTTCTCCTGGAGATCTTCACCAACCAGGGTGTCGGAACGGAGATTATGCCATGACAGACGAGGCGGAAGCGGTTCGAGAACAGTATCGGAAATATGTCGTCGGTTCGGTGAGCCGCGACCCGCTGGTGTTTTCGCGGGCGCGCGGCTGCCGTGTGGAGACGATTGACGGCAGAACCTACCTTGACTTCTTCCCCGGCTGGGCTGTCTCCGGTCTGGGACACTGTCCCCCGCCCGTGGTGGCGGCGATCCGCCGGCAGGCGGGCCGCCTCATCCATGTGTCGAACAACTACTACCATCCGTGGCAGGGTGCGCTCGCGGAGAAACTTTCGCAGGTATCCTTCGGCGGCAAGGTGTTCTTCTGCAACAGCGGAGCCGAGGCCAACGAGGCCGCGCTCAAATTGTGCCGGCTCTACGGCAAGCGCTCCGGGGGCAGCCGGTACACGATGATCTCGATGGAAAACGCCTTCCACGGCCGCACGCTGGCAACGGTGACGATGACAGGGCAGGAGAAGTACAGCAAGCCGTTCGAGCCGCTGCCGTCCGGCTTCGTGACCGTGCCGTTCAACAATCTTGCGGCGGTCAGGCAGGCAGCCGATGCCGGCGCGGTGGCGGTGATTCTGGAACTGGTGCAGGGCGAGGGGGGGATCAATGTCGCCATGCCAGACTTCGTGCAGGGGCTGGCGCGCCTGTGCGAAGAGCGTGACATGCTGCTGGTGGTGGACGAGGTGCAGACCGGCTTCGGGCGCACGGGCAGGATGTTCGCGTATCAGCACTTCGGCATCACGCCTCACATTATGACGCTTGCCAAGACGATGGGCGGGGGATATCCCATCGGCGCGATGGTTGCCCGTCCCGAGATTGCGGACCTGATGACCCCGGGAACCCACGCGTCCACCTTCGGCGGCAATCCTCTCGGGTGCGCAGCATCCCTGGCGGCCATCGAGATGATAGAGCGCAGGGGACTTCTCGCCAGAGCGGAAAGGTATGGCGGATACCTGCGCAGGGGGCTGGAGAATCTCCGCAAGAAGTTCTCGTGTATCACCGAGGTCAGAGGCATTGGGCTGATGCTCGGCTTTGCCTGCGACCGGCAGGCAGCCGGTCTTGTTGCCCTGTGCCGCGAGAAGGGGCTTCTGCTGAACTGCACGCATGGAACTGTCGTCAGAGTGATGCCTCCGCTGACGGTGAGCCGGAAAGAGATTTCGCAGGCGCTTGCCGTTCTCGAAGAGGCGCTTGCCGAGTTTCAGCGAATGCCATGTCCAGGAACTTCTTAACCTTCGCGGATGTGTCGCGCCAGGACATTGAGCGGCTCTTCGACATGTCCCGGCGGTACAAGGCCCGGCGGCGTCTGGGAGAAGCTGGACGCGTGCTGGACGGCAGGCGCGTCGGGCTATTCTTTCGCAAACCGTCCACCCGCACACGGGTCTCGTTTGAGGTGGCGGTGCTGGAACTCGGGGGCCAGCCCATCTACCTCTCCGGCGATATGACGCAGGTCTCCCGCGGAGAGGAGATTAAGGATACCGCGTGCGTGCTGTCCCGCTATCTTGACGGGTTGGTGGTGCGTACGTTTGCCCACAAGGAACTCGAGGAGTTTGCCAGATGGGCGTCGGTTCCGGTGGTCAACGCGCTGACCGACTTTGCCCATCCCTGTCAGGCGCTCGCCGACTACTTCACCATTCTTGAGAAGCGCGGAAGTCTGTCAGGACTTGTTCTTGCCTATGTCGGAGACGCGAACAATGTCTGCAACTCTCTGATCGAAGCCGCCTGCCTGCTCGGCGTGTCAATCAGGGTCGCGTCCCCGCCGGAGTTCGGCGTTGCCGCGGATGTTGCCGCGCGCGGCCGCGCCGCCGGCGTGCTGACGGTCACCGAAGACCCTGCCGAGGCGGTCGAAGGCGCCCATGTGGTCTACACCGATACCTGGGTCAGCATGGGAGACGAGGCGCAGCGGGACAGGCGGCTGAAGGCATTCTCGCCGTATCAGGTCAACTCAGCCCTGCTGGCCCGTGCGGACCGCGACGTCCTGTTTATGCACTGCCTGCCCGCGCACAGGGGACAGGAAGTGACCAGCGAGGTTCTCGACGGCACGCACTCCGTTGTGTTCGATCAAGCGGAGAACAGGCTTCACTGTCAGAAGGCGCTCCTCGACTTCCTCTATTCCTGACGCCGCATCTCAAGGGAGGACCGGTGGACTACCGCGGGCGACTGCGTGCCGTACGAAAAGGGTGCCGCAGGTTCGGCGTCGATGCCTGTCTCCTGACGACTCCGTCAAATATCTTCTACCTGACGGGCATCAGGGATGTGGAGGGATACCTGCTCGTCAGCAGGCGCGCCGCGGTGCTGTACCTGTCGGGTCTCTACCTGAACCAGGCGCTCGCCGCGCAGCGAGCAGACGCGCCGGTTTCCATTACCCGGTATGAGGAAGGGAGTTTCTGCAGGCAGATGCGTTCGCTCGGGAGGGTTGGATTCATCGGCGCTGACATCTCGTGGGATTCGGCATCACGCTGGAAGAAGAGATGCCGGTGCGTCGGGATACCGGATTTCCTGAGGGAGCTGCGCTCAGTGAAGGATGCCGGCGAACAGAGGGTGCTTGTCCGCGCGCATGCGGCTGCAGTTCGGGTGCTGAGGCAGGCGCGCCGCCTTCTGTCTCCCGGAATGACCGAGCGGGAACTTGCGGGAGAGATCCAGCGTCTCATCAGCAGGGTGCCGGGAGCGAAAGAGGCGTTTCCGACCATTGTTGCCTCGGGTCCTCACGCAGCGTTTCCCCATCACACTGCGGGAAGCCGCCGCATCAGAGAGGAGGAACCGGTCATCGTGGACCTCGGGGTCGCCATTGCAGGGTACGCGAGCGACCTCACCAGAACCTTTTTCGCGGGGAAGACGCCGGCAAGGTACGCGCGGATGAGAGCGGCTCTCATGGAGGTCCACAGGGAGTGCAGGCTGATGGCCGCGCCGGGCATGCGGGCGCGCGAACTGCACCGCCGCGCGGTGAAGATTCTTGCGCGGCACCGGCTCGATGCCTTTTTCGTCCATGGTCTCGGTCACGGAGTCGGGATTGACGTGCACGAACTGCCTTCGATTTCCGCTTCGAGCGCTGACATACTGAGGAAGGGTATGGTCTTCACCATAGAGCCGGGCGTCTACCTGCCGGGCGTGGGAGGGATGAGGCACGAGGAGATGGTGTTTCTCTGACACCGTGCCGCGCAAAGCGCGTTGCGCCAATCGGGTTGCGCAGCGTGGCCGCGGCGGATTACAATAAGAACACAATGGCAAACGCACTTGACCTGAAACCGGGCAACTTCTTCCAGATGGACGGGGACATCTACACGGTGCTGTCCGCGGTGCACACCCACCAGCAGCAGCGCAGAGGTGTGGTGAGGATAAAGGCGCGGCAGATGAGGAGCGGCAAGACCGTCGAGTTTGTCTGGAGGTCCGACGAGCGCGTGGAGGATGTGGTCATAGAGGAAACGGCGCTGACCTTTCTGTACCGCGATACAGCCGGTTTTCACTTCATGGACGAGGCCACATACGAGCAGGTAACATTCCCGGAAGAAGTGGTCGGCGATGCGGTCAGGTACCTGAAGGAGAACCTCAGCGTCACCGGGCTGATGTACGGCGGTCGCCCCATCGGCATCCGTGTTCCGTTCTTCGTTGACCTGAAGGTGGTGGAGGCCGAGCCGGGCTTCAAGGGAGACACCGTGCAGGGCGGCCGCAAGCGGGCGGTTCTTGAAACAGGCCTGGCGGTTCAGGTACCGCTGTTCATCCAGAAGGGAGACACGGTGCGCATCGATACCAGGACCGACGAGTATCTGACAAGGACGGCGTCAAATGAAACCTGACGACCTCGACCCGTTCATCCAGTTCATGAACCGGCATTCGCTGGAGTTCCTTGAGGTGCGAAAGGGGGATTTCCATCTCGTGCTGAAAAGGACGGGAACGTCTGTATCCGCCGAGCGGGAGGAATCGCGCGGCGCAGGACAAAAGGCGCCCCATCCTGCTGGAACCGGTGCGCAGGACGCGCACCTCGTGGAGGTCGCGTCGCCGCTGGTCGGCACCTTCTACCGCGCGCCTTCGCCTGACTCCCCTCCGTTCGTGGAAGAAGGGACCGCTGTCAAGCCCGACGATACCCTGTGCATTGTGGAAGCGATGAAGGTGATGAACGAGATCAAGGCGGAGCACGCGGGTGTCGTCAGGCGCATCCTTGTGAAGAACGGCACGCCCGTTGAATACGGTCAGGTGCTTTTCGTCATTGAGCGCGCCTGACGCCGGGTCGTCCGCTCCCTGTTATGTTCAAACGAGTGTTTATCGCCAACCGCGGCGAGATTGCCGTGCGGGTGGTCCGCGCCTGCCGGGAGGCGGGGCTCGTCTCCATCATCGGGCATTCGCAGGCAGACCGCGCATCCCTGCCTGTGATGATGGCGGATGAGCGTATCTGCATCGGTCCCGCATCACCTCAGGAGAGTTACCTCAATATCCCCGCCATCGTCAGCGCCATCGAAGCAACCCGCGCGGAGGCGGTTCATCCTGGGTACGGTTTTCTGTCAGAGAACGTCCCCTTCGTTGAGGTGTGCGAGGCATCGGGGATTGTGTTCATCGGCCCGAGCGCGTCCACAATCGCGCTGATGGGGGACAAGTCACTCGCCCGGCTCAAGGTGAAACAGATCGGCGTGCCGCTGGTTCCCGGCGTCGATGCGATTGCCGACGTCAAGAAGGCGGCGGCGCTTGCGAGACGGATTGGCTACCCGGTGATGCTCAAGGCGAGCGGCGGCGGGGGCGGCAGGGGGATGAGGGTGGTTGCCGGTCCGAAGGAGTTTGAGCAGGCGTGGCAGACCTGCCGGGAAGAGGCACGGCGCGCGTTTGACAACGACTCGCTGTATCTTGAGAAGTTCATCGAACGCCCGCGCCACATTGAGATACAGATGCTGGCGGACGGCAGGGGCACGGTGCTCACGTTCCCCGAGCGGGACTGCTCCATCCAGCGCAGGCACCAGAAACTGATTGAGGAGACGCCTTCCCCCTTTGCCGACGACCGGCTGAGGGTCCGTCTGGCGAAGTACACGCGGAAGATTGCCATGGTCAGCAGGTACCGGAGCGCCGGCACCGTGGAGTTCTTGACCGACGCGTCGCGCAGCCCGTACTTCATCGAGATGAATACCCGGATACAGGTGGAGCATCCGGTGACGGAGATGGTGACAGGCGTGGACCTTGTGCGCGCACAGTTCGCCGTTGCACTCGGCGAGAAACTCGGCATGACGCAGCGCGACATACGGTGCTGGGGTCACGCGATTGAGTGCCGGATCAACGCGGAAGACCCGTTGCGTGGCTTCCTCCCGTCTCCGGGGAGGATTACCCGGCTGGTGTTGCCCGGGGGGCCGGGCATCAGGGTGGACACCCACCTCTTCCAGGGGTACGAGGTGCCTGCCTTCTACGACAGCCTGCTTGCGAAACTCATCGCGCACGGGCCCACACGGCAGATTGCCATCGAGCGGATGCAGAGGGCGCTTGACGAGTGTGTCATCGAAGGAGTCAAGACCACGCTGCCCCTTCACAGGGCGGTCGTCCGCCACCCCATCTTTGTGACAGGCCGCTACTATGTGGGCTGGCTGGAAAAGGTGCTTGCCAACGGACTTCTGTCCGGCGCGCATGGAGGGTGATATGGCTAACGAGAACGGTGGCATGGGAACGGTGCGCATTGACAATGAGGTGCTCAGCAGCATTGCGGCAATCGCGGTGCTTCGCATCCCAGGGCTCCACCACATCACCACGAGTTTCGTGGACAGTTTGTGGCGGTTTTTCCGGCGCAACCGCGACGCGGGAGTGAAGGTTGTGGTGGGGGAGGGGGAGGTCAGTTTTGAACTCGGAGTCGTGGTTGACTACGGCGTCTCCATTCCAGAGGTCACATTCCACATTCAGAAGACGATTCGCGAGGAAGTGGAGCGGATGAGCGGACTGAAGGTGGCGCGGGTGGATGTCATCGTGCACGGGGTGCACGCGGAAGCAGGCCAGAGTCCCGCGCATCCTTCTACCGGCGCAGACGCGCCCGCGGATTCCGAACGCGGGAAGTCCGGCGGATGACACTCCTCCGTTCCCGCAGGGAGGCGGCCATGACGGACCTGCATATGCATACCCTTCTCAGCGATGGGGACCTTCTTCCGTCTGAACTTGCGCGGCGCGCGGAGGAACGGGGGATGAAGATCATCGCCATCACCGACCACGTGGACGCATCAAACCTCCAGCAGGTGGTTTCCTCGGCGGTCAGCGTGTGCCGGGATATCAACGCGACATTCCGCATCAGGGTGATGCCCGGCGTTGAGATTACCCATGTTCACCCGTCGCAGATACCCGTTCTCGCCAGGACCGCGAGACGACTGGGTGCCGCGGTGGTGGTTGTGCACGGAGAGACGATAGTGGAGCCGGTCGCGGCAGGCACCAACCGCGCGGCGCTTGAATCCGACATAGATATCCTCGCGCATCCGGGGTGCCTGTCCGAGGAGGATGCGAAGCTTGCCGCCGAACGGGGCGTCTGCGTTGAGATATCCGCGCGGCAGGGGCACTGCTTCGGAAACGGACAGGTCGCGAGGATGTGGTACAGATACGGCTTCCCGCTGGCGCTGAACAGCGACACTCACGAGCCGGACGACATCCTGACGGAACCGTTCGCCAGAAAGGTGCTGGAAGCCGCCGGCATCTCTGCCGGCGACATCGACCGCGTGCTCGCCTGCGGATTCCAACGGGCGGCCGCGCTTCTCAGGCGGTGCGGATGAGACGGGCAGAAAACATCGCGGTTGTCCTGACCGGACGAGAAGACGCGCGGCAGATGCGGCGGGTGCTTCCCGCCTGCGGCTGGACAGAACTGCGGGTAGACAGGTTTGTGGCGAGCATTCCCGGCGGGGATGTGCGCGCGTGGGCGCAGGCAGTCCGTCTCGCGGGAGCCCGCCGCATCATCGCGACGGTGCGCAGGACTGCCGAGCAGTGTCCGCCGAGGGTGCGGCTGACAGACGCGCGGCGCCTTTCCCTGTACCTGCTGCTTCTGCCGCTGGTTGACTGGGTGGACATCGAGCTTGGAAGTCGCCTTGCGGGCCGGGTCGTGCGCGCTGCGCGTACCCTCGGGAAAGGGGCCATCCTTTCGTGGCATGACTTCAGTTCCACCCCTTCTCTCGCCTCCCTCCGCGCTCTGTGCGGACGGGCGCGCAGCAGAAAGCCGGACCTCATCAAGGTGGCGGCGACCGTCCGGAAAGCCGGGGATATGGCGGCGCTGCTCTCTCTTGCCCGGGACGCTGGAAACCGGGGCAGGGTCGTTGTGGTCCCTATGGGCGATATCCCAGTGGCCTGCCGTCTTGCGCCGCTTGCCGCGGGGTGTCCCTTTACCTACGCCTCGCTGAGCGAATCAACCGCTCCCGGCCAGCCGTCGTTCGCGACGGTCCAGCGGCTTCTTTACGCCTGAAGACGGAACACGCCTTCTCCCGCGCGGCAGCCGCGACGGTGGACAGCGCAATCCGCGCGTCCAGCGAGATGCCTCTGCGGCTTATCCACCTCACATCCTGCCTGCGCGGCTCGTCGGACGTCTTCTCACACTCCCGCGACACGCACCACAGTCCGGTCCATCCCGCCAACTCCGTGGCAGATGCGGACGCAGGCGACACGCCGACGACCCGCATCCTGCCCAGCATAATGGCAGTGACGGGCGCCGGCAAGGCGGGGCGCTTTCCGGCAAGAAGGCGGGCGCCTGCCGCAGGGAGCAGAAGGATCGCGACTGTCAGGGACGCAAGCAGGTCAAACCCGCGGCTGAGAAAAGGGTACAGGCGATGGCTCATCAGAACGCAGAAGATTGCGTACCACCCCGGCGCGGCAGGTCTTGAACGCCGCGTTCGGGAAAACTGACTGCTCTGTTCCCGCGCGGGCAGGAGAAGAAGCGTCCATCCAAGCCGCGCTACCCGCAGCGACAGGTCTGCGGCGGTGGGCTGCCATCCAAGGAAAGTTGCCGGGAAGCCGGCAGCCTCGGCAACCTCCCGTCGAAGCGCAAATACCGGCGCGTCAATACAGGGAACCGGAAGCCCTCCGGCAGGCAGGACCGGCGGCCTTGATGCGCCGGAGACCTTTTCCCAGAGACGGACGCGAAACGAGCGCAAAGGTGTATCCGGCAGAGAAACCGCCCCGCACATCCCTGCGCGCGGCATCTGGTCCAGCGCAGAGACGAGAGACGCCACGGTTGGCAGATCCAGCCGGCAGTCCTTGTCCACGAAGACGATGTACTCCCCGCGCGCGGCGCAAAACCCGGCGCGCAGGTGCAGCGAGGTGCCAGCCCTCGCGGGAAGGGTCAGCCGCCTGATGCTCCTTGTGGCAGAAGCGCGGCTCTGCGATGACTGTCTGCCTGAGGCGACCGCGATGAAGTCAACAGCGGAAAAAGAGTTGTCCGTCCGCGCCCGGAACAGTTCGCTCAGCAGTTCTCCCGCGGAGTCTGAACAGACCACAATGGAGACGGTGCGCGTATGCGCTGCGGCAGGCTGGTTGCCGTGCCGCGCGTTGTCCCGCAAGACCGCGGACGCCAGCACGGCGTCTTCTTGCGTCTGCGGCCGATGCCCCGCATCGTCGAAAAGGGTGAGTTGTTCATCCATCTGCGTTCCTGTCAGATCTGTTGAATGCCGAAAGTATACCACGTGCGGTTCTGTTGGAGTCCAGCGGATTGCCCTGTGCGGCAGGCAGGACAGCGAGGCTGGCAGCAGCTTTCAGAAACATCTTGTGGTGAGAAGCTATGGCGTCGCCCTGGATTCCCGGGTTGAGAAAGCCTGTCACCCCCCGGGGTATCCGGCAGGACTTGACAAGTTCGCGCAGGGGGGTATAATACTCACAGAAATGCGCAGCAATGCGTGTTTCCGTTTGTGCCTGTTCCCTCTGGCTCACCAGAAGCCGGAAAGGAGGTGAGAGATGGGAAAACGGCAGAAGCCGGAGAGGAAAAGGAGCAGGCAGAAGCGGAAGGTAGCAAGAGATCCATCCTCGGGATGGTTGAGCGATAGATAACGACAAAGGAGACGCATCATGATGAAGAGAATCGCTCTGATTCTCATGGCGGTTGCGCTCGTCACGCCGGCTTTTGCGCAGGTGCAGAACATCACGGTCGGCGGAGACCTTGCGGTAACCGGTCTTTACAGGAACAACTTTGGAATCGGCACGCTTGCCGATGTATCCTCAAACTGGCTGATGTCCCAGATCAAGGTGTGGCTCAAGGCCCAGGTGACCGATGACATTTCGGTCGTTGCCAGCATCATCAACGAGAAGGACTGGGGAACGGAAGTGCTGAAGACCCCGCCCCTCGCCAATGAGATCACGCTGAACGAGGCCTATGTGTCGCTGAAGAACCTTATGATTCCGGGGATGTCGCTGACAGCCGGACGGCAGGAGTTCGTCATCGCCGACGGTCTTGTGGCGAGCAGCCAGATCTACCGGCCGGCGCTGTATCCGGTTCTCCTCGGAGCACCGGACCTCGGCTGGCAGAAGGCGGTGGAAGCGCTGAAGGTCGGGTACGAGAATGAGACCGTTGCAGTGAACGTCATCAAGTCGAAACTGTACGACAATCCGTTCGCTGCGTGGATCCCGATCCCTTTGAAGGATGTTGATATGTATGTTGCCGATGTTGCGTTCAACCTCGGCATGTTCAAACTGGAGCCGTATGCGACCCTCGTGAAGGCAAATCTTGGTATCGACCTGTGGACCTACGCGCTTCTGGTCAAGGTGAGCCCGATTGAGGGACTTGCCATCTCCGGCGAGTACGCGATGCAAAACGGCGACCTTGGCGACATCGCGACCGTTGACTTTGAGGGTAAGGCGTTCAACCTCGGAGTTGACTATGCGTTTGCCGGCGGGATGAAGCCGAGGGTGTCGGTCGGCTACGCGCTGTTCTCCGGACAGGATGCGGGCGCTGACATCAGCGCGTGGATTCCGGTCGCTCCGGCAGGAACTGCTGACAGGCTTGGCAAGATTGCCACAGCCGTTGTGGGTCCGCTCGGCGAGGGAGTCCTCAGCGGCGGCGTGAAGGCGTTCCGCGCGGGCGTCGGCGTCAATCCGACAGAGAAGATGGGAGTTGACCTGAAACTCTTCTACCTCCTGTCGGACGAGGCGACTACGGACGACATCGGAACGGAAGCGGATCTCGGACTGAAGTATGACCTTGCCAAGGATGTGTCCGTCGGGCTGGACCTCGGCTATCTGTGGACCGGGGACTTCTTCGGCGCGGCTGACAATGCCTGGCAGGCGATTGCTTCTCTGAAGGTCTCCTTCTAAGGCAGAATCAGTGGAGAGGGCGCTCCGAGAGGGGCGCCCTCTTTTTTTTCCTCAGGTTGACCTTGCACGCGTCTTCTGGTACCCTTGCAGTGAATCTTCCGACGGGAGAAAACGATGGGAAGGCACGCTGCGGACAGGAAGAAAGCGGGCGGACTCGACAGGCTGCCGGTGCCTCAGAAGGCGCTTGACGACCTGCTCAGGGCGGCGCTTGCCGAGGATATCGGGACAGGCGATGTGACCACCGAATCCCTTTTCTCCGACAAGGTCATCGCAGAAGGACGCCTCGTTGCGAAAGCCGATGGCGTGCTGTGCGGTTTGCCGGTCTTCTGCAGGGTGTTTGCCCTTTTGTCTCCGAAGGTATCGTTCCACCTCTTGCGGAAAGACGGACAGACCGTGCGCAGAGGAGATGCGGTTGCGGTCGTTCGGGGACCGGCGCACGCGCTTCTTGCGGGAGAGCGAACTGCTCTCAACATTCTCCAGCGCCTGTCGGGCATTGCGACGCTGACGCACGCGTTCAGTCAGGCGGTTGGCCCTCGTGTCCTGCTGAAGGATACACGGAAGACAACCCCTCTTTTCAGACATCTGGAGAAGTACGCCGTGCGGGTGGGAGGGGGTGCGAATCACAGGTTTGGACTCTACGATATGGTGCTGATCAAGGACAATCACATCGCGTGTCTTATGGCGGCAGAAGGCGTGAGCCGGAGTGTGGCGGTCAGGGAATGCGTGGCGCGCGCAAAGGCGGCAACGAAGGGCACACTTCCTGTCGAGGTTGAGGTGAACTCATTTTGCCAGGCGGTCGCCGCAGCGGAGGCCGGCGCCGACATTGTGATGTTTGACCACGCCTCCGCGTCAGATGTGAGGAGGTTCTCCCGCTGGCAGGAGAGTGCGGGAAGGAAGGTCGTCGTTGAGTGGTCGGGCGGAGTGACACTGCGGACGATTCCCCGCATCAGCCACCTTCCTGTTGACTGGGTCTCCGCAGGATGCCTCACGCAGTCGGCTCCCGCGCTTGACTTTTCCTTCGAGATTCCATGCTCCTCGTAGACAGCCACTGCCATCTGGACTTCCCTGAGTTTGCGCAAGATCTTGACGACGTGGTGCGTCGCGCGGGCGAGCAGGGGGTCGCAGCCATCGTCACTGTCGGGACATCCGTCTCCTCCAGCCGGCAATGCGTGGAGATAGCGCACAAATACTCCGGCGTGTTTGCCTCTGTCGGCATCCACCCGTCCGAGGCGGCGTCTGCGGACAGCGCGTCCTTGAGAGAACTCGAGGCGCTTGCAAGAGACCAACGGGTGGTTGCCGTTGGCGAGACAGGTCTGGACTACCACTATGGACGGGACTCTGCCGTCATCCAGCAAGAGGTCTTCCGCTGGCACCTCGACCTTGCCTCCCGGACAGGTCTTCCCCTCATTGTCCACCAGAGGGAATCTGCGCAGGACCTGATGCGGATTCTTGGCGAGACGCCTGCGCCGTGTCGGACGGTGTTCCACTGTTTTGGCGGCGACGCTCTCCTTGCCGCCTTCTGTCTGGAAAGAGGGTATTTCGTCTCGTTCACAGGCATCCTCACATTCCGCAACGCGCAGTCCGTGCGGGATGCTGCCAGCGCATTCCCCCTCGAGAGAGTACTGGTTGAAACAGACGCGCCGTACCTGTCTCCCGCGCCCCTGCGCGGAAGACGAAACGAACCGTCCCGCGTCCGCTTCGTCCTTGAGAAACTTGCGTCGGTCCGCTCGCTTGACCCGGAGGCGTGCGCCGCGCAGGTGTGGGCGAACGCCTGCGTATTCTTCAACCTTCATCCCGCCTGAGCGGAGAAAAGGCGCACGCCTCCGGGAAGGCGCTTGCCGCCCGCCGGTAGTTGGCTGAGCGTTGCGAGTGAGGTACAATCACACCACGATGACGAGAAAGGCGGTGGTTCTTCTCGGCGGACAGGGAACGCGGCTGAGACCGTTTACGCTCACCACGCCAAAACCGCTTCTGCCTGTCGCAAACAGGCCGATGTGCCTGTACCAACTTGCGCTTCTTCACGAATGCGGCGTGCGGGATGTGGTATTCAGTGTGGGGATATGCCAGAGAGGCTTCAGGGAGATTGTCCGTCTTGGCATGCGGCTTGGCATACGGGTGCGTCTGGCGTGTGAGCGTCAGCCGCTGGGAACCGCCGGAGCCATCAAGAACGGGGCGCGCTTTTTCCGCTCGGGGGAGCCGTTCTTCGTGTTCAACGGAGACATCCTCGCCGATTTTGACCTGCGCGCCATGGAGCGGTTTCACCGCCAGCACAACGCGGTGGTGACCATCGGACTGGTGCGGGTTTCAGACCCGTCCGCTTTCGGTCTGGTGGTCACGGATGCGGGGGGAGTTGTGCGTCGGTTCGTGGAGAAGCCGGGCATTGAAGATGTGGTTGCCGATACGGTCAATGCCGGCGTGTATCTGATGGGACCGGACGTGCGGGATGAGATTCCTTCCGGCAGGCCTGTCTCAGTTGAGCGCGAGACCTTCCCCGGTCTTCTTGCCGCCGGCAGGAAGGTGGCGGGATGGACGCATGACGGCTACTGGCTTGATGTCGGAACGGTGCCCAGATTTCTTCAGGCAAACGGAGAGATGGTGCTGCGAGGAGTTCCCGCGCGGTGTTCCACGGCGGCAAAACTCCTGCCCTCTTCCGTCGCATCTTTTCAGAGCGAAGATGGCGCCGGCACTGCGGCGGTCGGACGGAGGGTTGCGTTCGGCCGCGGGGTTGTGGTGAAGGGGTGGGCGGTCATCGGCGACGAATGCGTGCTTGGAGACGGATGCGTCATCGAGAACTCGGTGCTCCTGCGCGGCGCGGTCGTTGGTTCGGGGGCGCGCGTGTGCAGTTCGGTGCTCGGCTCGCACGCGGTGGTCGGAGGTGGAGCCGTGGTGCGCAACTGCGCGCTTGGAGACAACTCGTGCCTCGCCGATTTCTCCGTTGCCTGCTCCTGATCGGTGGTGGTCAATGAATGTCGCCGTCTTCTCCTTCGGCTGCCGCGCAAACCAGTATGATGCGCAGGTGCTCCGCGAGCAGGTACGCGCCGCCGGACACGATGTGGTTGACGCAGGCGCGCAGGTCGGCATCATCAACGCATGCTGCGTGACGGCGAAGGCGGAGAAGGACTGCCGGAACCTTGTCCGGCGGCTGCACCGGCGGGGCGTGCGCGTCGTCGTGACGGGATGCTTCCTCCCGCAGATGCTGGTGGGGCTTCCCGCCGAAGCGTACCCGAGAGGGTCTCTTCCTCGCGGCCTTGCGGCGGATGTTGTTGGCGGCATACACGGCTTCGAGGGGCATCTTCGGGCGTACGTGAAGGTGGAAGACGGGTGCGAGGGAATGTGCACCTACTGCATTGTTCCGCGGGTCAGGGGACCGGTGCGCAGCAGGACGACCGCAGAGGTTGTCGGTGAGATGAGACGCCTTGTGTCACGCGGCTTTTCTGAGATTGTGCTGACCGGGGTGAACCTCGGCGCCTACGGAACCGATACCGGACAGCGACTTGAAGACATCGTTGAGGCGAGTTTGGGGATTGAGGGTCTGAGGCGGCTTCGCCTCAGTTCCCTTGAGCCCGCCTTCATCACGGGAGAACTTCTGCGCGCGTTAGCCAACTCTCCCTCGTTCTGCCCGCACTTCCACATTCCGCTTCAGAGCGGTTCGGACCGCGTGCTGCGTATGATGGCACGGAGGATGTCAGCCGGCGGGTACCTCCGCCTTGTCGAGCGGGTGAGGAAGTACGTGCCTGGTGCGACAGTGACGACAGACGTGATTGTCGGATTCCCGGGTGAGACGGAAGAGGATGTCGCAGAAACCTGCCGCGTGATTGAGGAGGTGCAGTTCCTTGCGGTACACCTTTTCCCGTTCAGTCCCAGACCGGGAACTCCTGCCGCATCCCTGCCGGGAAGAGTCCCGCCTGACGAAATGAGCAGGCGGAAGCGGCGCGTGCGGGAGTGCGCAAGGAGCGTGCGCGCGCACGTGCTGGCAGGTCTGGTCGGCACACGGCAGGAGATCCTTGCGGAATGCGGGAAGGCAGGCGTCTGGCGGGGCTACACCGCCGGCTATGTGCCCGCGGAGGTGAAGGCGAGGGGAGCCATGCGCGGGCAACTGGTTCCGTTTCTCGTCAGGGAAGTCAGGCAGGAGCGGCTTGCCGGCGACAGGGAGGCAGGATGGTGATTGCGGGCACGGTTGTCGGATGTCTTCTGCTTGTCGCGGGGGGAGTGCTCACCGCCCGCACGCGACCGAGCGGTTCGGGAGAGGATGTGAAGTCGGATGTGCAGGCGATTGTCGGAATCGTGCTGATGGTGTCCGGCGTGGTCCTTATCCTGTCCCGGTTTCTCCGATAGTCGCCGAACTACTGCCGGCTGTTCATAATCAGGTCAAGCGCCTCTGTCCGCGTGCGGATGTCCTTCAGGAAGATGCCACGCATCGCAGAGGTGACGATTCTGGTGCCGGGTTTCCTGATGCCGCGCATCGTCATACACAGGTGTTCCGCCTCGATGACCACCATCACCCCGCGCGGGTGCAGGGCGTCCATCAGCGTATCCGCCACCTGGCTGGTGAGCCGTTCCTGAATCTGGGGACGCCTCGCGTAGATCTCAACCAGACGCGCAATCTTGCTAATGCCGACCACCCGCCTGCCGTCGGGGAGGTAGGCGACATGCGCCTCTCCGATGAACGGCAGAAGGTGGTGTTCGCACATAGAGAACAGCGGGATGCTTCTGACGAGAACCAGCTGGTCGTACGGTTCGTGGAAGATCTTGCCGAGCACGGCAGAGGGATTCTGCGAGATGCCGCCGAAGATCTCCTCGTACATCCGGGCGACCCGGCGCGGAGTGTCCCGCAGTCCCTTCCTGTCCGGATTCTCGCCGATCGCTTCAAGCAGAAGGCGCGTCGCCTTCCTGATTTTTCCCCTGTCCATCTGGGTCTCCGTGGGTGCGTGCGGAAACGTTGCGGTTGATGATAGCGTCAATCTCCTCGGATGAGAGGGTTTCGCGCTCGAGGAGGGCAGCTGCGAGCGCCTCGAGCGTGTCCCTGTGTGCCTCCAGGATCTCCCGCGCCCTTCGCTCAGCGTCCTCGAGAATCTCCCGCACCTCCTCGTCTATCTCTCGCGACGTCTGCTCGCTGTGTTCGCGCTGCCGGACGAGGTCTCTCCCGAGGAAGACATCCGACTGCTGGAAACTCACAGGCCCCAGTTTCCTGCTCATGCCCCATTCGCAGACCATCTTGCGCGCCACCTCCGTGGCGACCTGCAGGTCGCTCTCGCTGCCGGTGAACATTCGTCCGAACACCAGTTTGTCTGTCGCCCGTCCAGCAAGGAGCGCACAGATGGTGTTGCGGTAGTAGGCGTCGCTCTCGATGAAGTGGTCCTTTTCCGGCATGATGTGGGTCAGGCCGAGCGCTCTGCCCCGCGGGATGATGGTCACCTTGTGGACAGGGTAGACCTCGGGCAGCATCTTCTGGACGAGTGTGTGTCCGCTCTCGTGGTACGCGATGATGCGGCGTTCCTCATCGCTGATGACGAGGCTGCGGCGTTCCACTCCCATGAGAACCTTGTCGCGCGCCGCCTCGAAGTCCTCGGGGCCGATGACCTTCTGGTTCCTGCCCGCTGCCCGCAGGGCTGCCTCGTTGACGATGTTGGCAAGGTCCGCGCCGGACAGCCCCGCGGTTCCCCGCGCGATGACCTTCAGGTCCACCGCCGGATCCAGCGGCTTGTTCTTCGTGTGGACACGGAGAATGGCTTCCCGTTCGCGGATGTCGGGCAGGTTCACGACGACGGTGCGGTCAAACCTGCCGGGACGGGTGAGTGCCGGGTCAAGGACATCGGGGCGGTTGGTTGCCGCCATCACGATGATCGCCTCGTCCGTCTGGAATCCGTCCAGTTCCACGAGGAGTTGATTGAGGGTCTGTTCCCGCTCGTCGTGCCCGCTGCCCAGCCCGGCGAACCGCTGGCGCCCGACCGCGTCTATTTCATCAATGAAGATGATCGCCTGGCCGAGTTTCTTTGCCTGCCGGAAAAGGTCTCGCACGCGCGCCGCGCCGACCCCGACGAACATCTCGACGAAGTCAGACCCGCTCATCGAGAGGAACGGCACGCCCGCCTCGCCGGCAACTGCTTTTGCCAGAAGCGTCTTGCCCGTGCCGGGCGGCCCGATGACAAGCACTCCGCGCGGGATCTTCCCGCCGAGCCGCTGGAATCGTCTCGGGTCCTTGAGGAACTCGATAATCTCCCGCAGTTCCTGCTTTGCCTCCTCGCAGCCGGCGACATCGGCGAAGGTGACGCGGTTCTTCGCGCCGGGAATGACAGGGCGGCTGCGTGCGAACGACATGACCCTGCTTCCCTCCGACGAGTACTGCCGGGATAGCATGTACCACAGCAGGATGATGAGGACGAACGGGGACAGGAAGACCAGTATGCTTGAGACAGGCAGCGGTGGCGGTGCGACGGAGAAGGAGACGCGCTTCTCCTTCAGGTACTCAAAGAGTTTCGGGTCATCCCCGAAGTACGCGGAAAACTTCTTCCCGTCTTTCTTCTCCCCGAACACGTAGCCGTTCTTGATGGAGACGCTGCCGGAGATATTGCCGCTGTCCACCAGTTCGAGAAACGCCGAGTACTCAATCTTCTCCCTGGCGCCCTCCTGCGAGGCGATCTTCGCAAGGGACAGAAGGATGAAAAGCCCCAGCACCCAGAGAACCATCCCCCTCACAAGGGAACCCCTTGGAAATCCTTCAGGAGGTTTTTTCCCGTTCATATCGCGATTGCGTTCGGGATGGCAGTGCGTGGACAGCACGGTGCGCCGTCTTCACGATGCGGCGCAGGGAGCGCACAATCCGTTCGGGGCGCGTTGCTTCCTCGATGGCTGACAGGACAACGGCTCCCGCGGCTCCGCAACGCATCACTTCCCCGATGTTTCCCGGGCTGATGCCGCCGATTCCGAGCACGGGAATGCTACTTCGTTTTACCGCTTCTGTCAAGGCGGCAATACCGCGTGCCTTCCTGCCGGGTTCGGTCGGGGACTGGAATACCGGGCCGAAGCCGATGTAATCGACCGGTTCCTTCCGGGCGCGGATGACATCCCGGACGCAGGCGCAGGAACGGCCGATGATGCCGCACGGCAGCATCCTGCGCGCGTCAGAGGGCAACATATCGGTCTGTCCGAGGTGGACCCCGTCTGCTCCCGAAAGGAGCGCGACATCGGGACGGTCGTTGACAATGAAGAGCGTCTCCGTTCCGAGTATCGCGCGTATGCGGCGCGCGGCTGAGAGCATCTCTCTTGCGCCCATCTGCTTGGCGCGCAACTGCACCACATCGGGACGCGCGGGAGCAATCTGCTCTGCCAGAGAAACCACCGACTTTCCTCCGGGGCGCATATCCAGAATCACACAGAGGCAGGGCACCGGGAATCTGTTGCGCAGCATCCGTCCGAAGAGCCGTTGTTCCATCTCGTAGACACCGAATCGGATGCGATCAAAGTCGCGCGACGCTTCAACGCTCACGCACTTCGCGTACTCCTCAAGGCTCCTGAGCGCCTCCGCAGCCCGCGCAAGGTTGTTGCGCAGCACTGACGCGAAATCTGCTGGCGCGGCAACATCCTTTCCTCTGCCTATGTCTCTGCGGCTGTCGCGGAACGAGGAGAGGCGGATGCCCGGGAATCGGCGTGTGAGAACCTCTGCAAGCAGGTGTCTCAGCCGCTTCGCCTCGTCAGTGAGGTCCGGCAGTTCAAGGACGAAGCGGAGCCCGTCCTCAACAACCCGCAGCGCTTCCCGCGCCCGATTCGCGTTTGCGTCGAGAATGCGCGCGATTGTCGGCACAGGCAGTCCTCCTGAGCAGAGCGCTCGTTGAGTAGCCGCGCACCAGAGGCGCGACAACGACCTTTCCGCCGTACGAACGGACGAAATCACCTCCTACCACCTCCTCGGGAGCGTAGTCGCCTCCCTTCACAAGAATATCGGGCTTCAGCGTCCGCAACAGGCGGTGTGGCGTCGCGCCGGAGAAGACGACCACATAGTCCACGCAGGACAGCGCGGAGAGCATCCTCGCGCGCACCCGTGCCGGCCAGACGGGCCTTCCCGCTCCTTTCAGCCGCCGCACCGACGAGTCGGAGTTCAGACCCACAATGAGCGCGTCGCCTCTTCGCCTCGCCTCCTCAAGGACGGCGAGGTGGCCCGGGTGCAGGAGGTCAAAACAGCCGTTTGTGAAGGCGATGCGCCTGCCGTTTCTGCGCAGGCGTCTGACAATCCGGGCGGTCTGCTTGAGCGTTCTGACTTTGGAGGCATACATCGCGGCAGCCGAGGTTTCCACCGGTTTCAGGACGATGCGGAATCCTGCGTTTCCTGCGTCCCTGCGGGGGGAGCATCAGCCGGCAGTCCGGCGTCCCGGGCAAGGATGTTGGAGACGAAGATGTCGATGGCGGCAATCCGTTCAACACCCACCACATCCTGCAGGTAGTTCTTGGTGATCTCCTGGATATGGGCGCAGGTCTCCGGCACATTGATGCCTGCCACGAGTTGCAGCCGGATGAGCGTCTCCAGTCCGCGCGAGGTCAGCGCGGTCGTCACCCGTATCCCCTGCGCCCCGGGAATCTGCGTGAGGATGCGGGATGTCACAAACTCCTCGATGGCGCGCAGGGACACATTGACCCTGCCCCCGGGATTGTTGAAAACGACTGCCCTGTTCCGATAGCATGCATCGAACCAGAATACCACCCAGACGATGCCAAGAAGCAAAAGGACGAGGCCCGCGATGCCAAGCCGCACAAGGACGTTGTCCCCGGACGCCCAGCCGGCAAAGTCAACAAGCAGCCCCCCTGAGGATGCCCACAGTGTGAGCAGAGCAACCGCCGTGGCCGTCCCTGTCAGGACATACAGCGCTCCCACCATCCTGCTGTAGATGCGCATTGTCGTCTCCTGTATTGTATCTGTTCGGCCGCGTCAAATCAAGGCAGTTTCTCATACCACCTGCCCGGAAGGCAGCGGACGGCTCCTTTCACCTCGAGCCCGGCAAGAAGGGACGCAAGCGCTGCCGGCGGCAGGGATGTCTCCATCAGGAGCTCCTCAAACGAGCGGGGACGGTCAAGGCGAGCGAGGACTGTCCGCTCGTCATCACTCATCCCCTCCGGAGCACCGCCGCTGGCTGATGGCGGCGCGGTTGCCTGAAGCGTCAGGTTCAGTCCGTCCAGAATGTCCCTGCTGGTCTCGACAAGGCATGCTCCGTCCCTGATGAGACGGTTGGTGCCCGACGATGTCAGGGTGTCTGCCTGTCCGGGCAGTGCGAACACCTCGCGGTTCTGGTCGAGCGCAAGCCGCGCCGTGATGAGAGCGCCGCTTCTGGTTCCCGCCTCAACCACGAGCGTGCCGCGCGCCAGTCCGGAGATGACGCGGTTGCGCCGGGGGAAGTTCTCTTTCAGGGGAGGCATGGTAAGCGGGAACTCGGAGACGACGGCTCCCGCGCGGCAGATGCGGTCCGCGAGTTCCGCGTGTTCCGGCGGGTACAGCCGCAGCAGGCCTGACCCGAGCACCGCAATGGTTCGGCCTCCGGCGGCGAGTGCGGCACGGTGCGCCGCGGCGTCGATGCCACGCGCAAGTCCGCTGACGATTGTCATGCCAAGTTGCGCAAGTTCCCCTGACAGTTTCGTCGCCATACGCAGGCCGTAGGGAGTAGGATGCCTGGTGCCGACCACCGCAAGCGCGATGTCGTCACCGGGCAGTATCTCTCCGCGGATAAAGAGGACAACCGGTGGGTCGGGGATCAGCCGGAGCCGGCCGGGGTACCGCTCGTCGTCAATGGCAAGGACACTGATGCCCGCGTTTCGCGCCCTGCCCAGTTCCTCCTCGGCCGCCAGTGCGGTGTGGTTTCGCAGCCGCGCAACCACCTTCGGCGGAAATCCCGCTTCCCTCACCTCTTCCTGTGATGCGTTCAATGCGTGTTCCGGCCCGCCGAAGCGTTCAGCAAGCGCACGCGCTTCCGCGGGAGACAGCCCTGCCATCTGAAGCGCGAGCCACGCCGCTGTCCGTTCCATATCAGCCGCACTCTCACTGTTCGGGCGACGGCAGCACGGAAAGGGGGTCGCACGACTGGCTGCCCTTCCTCACCTCGAAGTGAAGATACCTCTGCTTCTGAGAACCTCCTTTGACCTCCGCGATTGCCTGACCCCTCTTGACGACCATCCCCTGCGTCACCAGCAATGAGATGTCGTGCCCGTAGATGGTGTAGTAGCCGTTCGCATGGCTGAGGATGACGGTTTCGCCGTACTTCGCCGTTGTGCCGGCAAAGGAGACCGTGCCGTCCTTGCTTGCCCTCACCGCCGAACCGGGAGTCACCAGTATGTCAATGCCGGTGCTGCCCATCTCGCCGTATCCGCACAGAATCTTCCCGGACGCCGGCCAGATGAACTCCGTCTCTTTCAGGATGGGCTGCGGCGGGACGGGAACGGGACGGGTGTCGGTCCGCGTCGCAGATGTCGAGGCAGGAGCAACTGGCGTGACCGCGGGCGGCGTCGCCGGAGGAGAGACCGGCGCTGCCGGAGGGAGAAGTGGATGCGGGGGTTGTTTCCGCGCGGTGCCGGGGATGAACAGGCGCTGGCCCACGCTGATGATGTCTCCCGTCAGTTCGTTTGCCTCCCGGATTGCGCGAGCCTTCTCAAGCGTCTCCTCCACGCTCTTCGTCTCATAGTAGTAGAGCGAGAGCCGGTACAGATTTTCTCCCTGCCTGACGATGTGGAATGTGCCTGTCGGTTCCTTCACCGGAGGGGTCGTCCGCTGGCCGGGCGCGGGCGAGCACCCGGTCAGCATCAGAATGACAAGCGCCAGTTCAAGCGTTGCCGGCGGTCTCATCGTCCTTCTTCCGGAAAAAAAGCCAGTTCCTTCGGCCGCGCTCCTCTTTGAACAGGATGAGGATGTATGTGCCTTTCAACCGTCTGCCTCTCAGTTCCGCCTCAATGCGGGTTGGCGAACGCTTGCGCAGGACATAGGTTCCCTTGTCCCAGATGGCCACCTGTCCGGCCCCGTAGGTCCCTTCCGGTATCTCACCTTCAAAGTCCGCGTACGCCAGGTCGTGGTCAGGGACTTCGACGGCAAGACGCCTGACTCCTGGCGTTTCGGGGATGTCGGCCGGGACCGCCCACGACTTCAAAACCCCGTCCATCTCAAGCCGCAGGTCAAAGTGGTGCCGTGACGCGTGATGCTCGTGGACGACAAATATCATCGTGTCCTCCGGGGAAACGTGCACAGGGGAGCAATCCGGCATGTGCCGCAGGACGGCCGCGTCGCCCTGCAGACGGTTCGGCCGTGGCAGATGAGGCGGAAGGAGAACGGACCCCACTGTGAACGCGGAAGGATGGCCATCAGGTCCTGTTCTATCTTCACCGGGTCGGTGTGCCTCGTGAGGCCAAGCCGGTTCGCGACCCGGCGCACATGGGTGTCCACGACGATTCCCTCGTTTTTCCCGAACGCCTGAGAAAGGACCACATTTGCCGTCTTCCTTGCAACGCCGGGCAGCCGCGTCAGTTGTGCCATCGTCTGCGGGACGACTCCCCGGTATTCGCTGATGAGCATCTCCGCGAGGCGCTTGATGTGGCGCGCCTTTGTCCGGTAGAAGTTGACCGACCTGATACAACCGGCAATCTCGTCCTCAGATGCCCGGCAGAAGTCAGCCGGCGCGGGGTAACGTGTGAACAGTTCCGGCGTTATCCTGTTGACCTGCGCGTCGGTTGTCTGCGCGGAGAGAATAGTTGCCACAAGGAGTTGAAAGGGGGTTGAGAACCTCAGCGCGGTGCGCGTGGATGGATACTCTGACGCGAGAACCTTGAGGAGTTCCTGCACCGACTCTGTCTTCATACCTTGATTGTATCCTGCCGCCGGCACTTTGCCAATATCCGGGCCATGCGCGCCCCGAAGAAAGACCGGCGGCGGAGAAAAGACCCACGGGAAATGGGCGCCGCGACAGGTGCCTGTCGCGCGTCACGCAACGGTTCTTCCGGCGGTTTGTATTTTCTACGCGGTTGTGCTAAACTCCCTGCGGCGGGGCCGCCTTTTTTGTTGCGCACGACCGTGAACCAGCACAGCGCACTTCTCGTGAGCGTTGTAGCCGTCCCTGTCGCTGGAGTGTTCATCCTTCCTCTGGCGGGCAGGGTATCTGCTACGTTCCGCAACCTCCTCGCATTCGCCTGCGGGCTGTGGGCATTTCTCGGAAGCTGCTGCCTTCTGCCTGTCGCGGCTGCCGGTGGGCAGACAGTCAGCCGGGCGGGTCTTTGCTTCGGGTTCGATGTCGCGTTGACCGCGGACGCGCTCGCCGTCTTTATGGCGCTGGTGTCCTCGTCTCTCAGCACCCTCATCATCCTTTTCTCCTTTGACTACATCAGCCACTACGACAACCAGAACGAGTACTATGCGATGGTGTCGCTGTTCCTCGGCGCGATGATGGGACTTGTCTTTTCCTCCAACCTCGTTCTCCTGTACATCTTCTGGGAGATTACGGCGATTACCAGTTGGCGCCTCATCGGGTTTTTCCGTTCAGCCGACGATGTGGTGCGCGCGGACAAGTCGTTTCTGGTCACCGTCTTCGGCGCGGTGCTGATGCTGGCGGGGTTCGTTTCGCTTGCCCAGACGGCGGGAACGTGGGATCTTGCCCGTCTGAGAGACGCGTTCTTTGCAAAGCCGCTGCCCCCTCTGGCCGTTGTGCTCATCCTCTCGGGCATTCTGTCCAAATCCGCGACGCTGCCGTTCCACACATGGCTGCCGGACGCGGGTGTTGCGCCGTCGCCTGTCACCGCGCTGCTGCATGCGGCGGTGCTGGTGAAGATCGGCGTCTATGTGTTTGCGCGGCTCTTCGTGGCAACCGTTCCCCTCGACGGCTCGTGGCGGATTGCGGTGGGCGCGGTGGCTGCCGCAAGTGCCCTGATTTCCGCGGGAGCGGCCCTGAGGGAGAATAACCTGAAGCGGCTCATTGCCTTTTCCACTATCAGCCAGATCGGCTTCATCTTCTTCGCCCTTTCGCTGGATACCGAACTTGGACTTGTTGCCGGGTTGCTGTACATCCTGATGCACGGTCTGGCGAAGGCGGGGCTGTTCCTCTGCGCGGGGATTTTGGAGCAGGCGACCGGCACCAGAGACATCAGGCAGATGGGAGGACTTGCCGCCGGGATGCCGGTGACGATGACGGCGTTTCTGCTGTGCGCGTTCTCCGTGATGGGCGTGCCTCCGTTCGGCGGCTTTTTCAGCAAGACCGCCCTGTTTGTCGGCGCCATTGAGCAGGGGTCCGTTGCGCTTGCCGGCGTGTTCCTCGTCGGTTCGTTCCTCACGGTTCTCTACCTCCTGCGCGCAGCGACGCTGGTTTTCTTCGGTCCCGCAAGGGACCGCGCCGTCCGTGAGGGCTCTCCCTTGATGGTTGCCACGGTTGCGCTACTGGCGCTTCTCTCGCTTGGCGCGGGCGTGTTCATCTCGTATCCTGTCTCCTTTGCGGGAGCTGCGGCGCGCCAGATGCTTGGGGTCGGCCCATGACCGGCTATCTTGTAGCGTCGCTGGCAATCCCGCTCGGAGCAGGACTGGCGGTCCTTGCGTTGCCGGCGCGATGGCGCCGGTGCGCTGCCGTCCCTGCGCTCGTTGCGGCAGGGGCGAATCTTGTCGCTGCGGCGGGACTGTTCCGGTCAGGCGCAGCGATGCGTCTGCCGTGGGCGAACTATGGGATAGAGTTTGCTCTTCGGGTGACCCCTCTTTCCGGCTTCATCCTCGCCGCGGCGGCCGCGCTTTCGTTCCTTGTCCTTCTGTTTGCGTCGTCTCATCTGGACAGCCATCCCGCCCAGGGGCGGTTTCTCGGGCTTGCGCTGCTGACCCTCGGATTCGCAAACGGAGCGGTGCTCGCCGACAACCTGATTGTTCTGCTCTTCTTCTGGGAAGGTATGCTCGGCACGCTTCTTGCCATGATTGCGCTTGGCGGAAGGCAAGCGGTGCGCACGGCGATGAAGGCGTTTACCATCGTCGCCATCGGAGACCTGTGCATGATGTTCGGCGTGGCGCTTGTCTGGCAGATGGCCGGTACCTTCTCCCTGTCCGACATCGAACTGCCTGTTTCAGGCGCAACCGCCTCTGCGGCATTCTGCCTGATGATGGCGGGTGCGCTGGCGAAGGGCGGAGCGATGCCGTTCCATTCGTGGATTCCTGACGCGGCGGTGGACGCGCCGTTGCCGTTCATGGCTCTGCTGCCCGGCTCTCTTGAGAAACTGACAGGCATCTACCTTGCGGCACGCATCTCGTTCGGGCTTTTCGTGTTGAAGCCGGACACATGGGTCAGCAACGCGATGATGGCCGTCGGAGCGGCGACCATCGTCCTTGCCGTCCTTCTTGCCCTCGTCCAGAAGGATTTCAAGAAACTTCTCTCTTACCATGCCATCAGCCAGGTCGGGTATATGGTGCTGGGCATCGGCACCGCGGTTCCCGCCGGCATGGTGGGAGGGCTTTTCCATATGCTCAACAACGCTCTGTACAAGTGCGGTCTGTTCCTTGCGGGCGGAAGCGTAGAACGGCAGGCAGGCACGACAGACCTCGCCCGGCTCGGCGGGCTTGCCCGGCAGATGCCAGTGACCGCTGTCTGTTTCTTCATCGCCGCCCTCTCGATTTCAGGCGTACCTCCTTTCAACGGTTTCTTTTCGAAGGAACTGGTCTTCGACGGCGCCCTCGAACGGGGGTTCGGCTGGTATCTCGCGGCGCTCGGCGGCGCCTTTTTCACGGCGGCTTCCTTCCTGAAACTGGGACACGCCGCGTTTCTCGGCAGTCCTGCCGCTGCCTCCCGTCAGGTCCGGGAGGCCCCGCTGCCGATGCTGGTGCCGATGGCGGCGATCGCCGCGGCGTGCATCCTGTTCGGCGTGTGGAACCGCCTTCCTCTTTCCGCCTTCATCGAGCCGTCGTTCGCCCCCTATCTGGAAGGGCATCGGTCGTTCGGCGGGATGCCGGGTAACGCCGCGGTCGCAGGGGTGAGCGTGGCCGTACTTCTTCTGGCGTGGTGGAGTCATTCGGTTGCTGTCCGTCGGTCGGGCAGCGCGCTTGGAGCGTCGGACATCTTCCATCGCGCACCAGGACTGGCGCAGTACTACCGGGCTGCGGAGACGCCGTACGCAGACCCGTACGACCTCGGCGTGCGGGCGGCGGGGATACTCGGCCGCGCCGCGTGGGCGTGCGACCGCGCGGTTGACTGGGTCTATGAACGGTTCGCGGTCATCTGCGCCTCGTCTGTGTCCCGCGCGATACGGACGGCGCACACCGGAAGGTACGCGTCCTACCTCGGGTGGATACTCGCCGGCGCGGCGATTGTCGCGCTCGCGTATCTCCGCAGCATGTAGAAGGGAACGATGAACGGGTACATCCTGCTTCCGCTTGCCGCGGCGCTGGTGGTGAATCTGCCCGTGCCCGGCGTCCGGCGGGCCGCGTGGCACACGGCGCTGATCGCTGCCTGCGTGCAGGGCATTGTTGCGGCAGCGATGCTTGCCGACAGGATGAGGGGCGTCGTTCTCCGGGGCTTCCCCGACGGGCTTTCCTCGGTTATGCTCCTGACCGCGGGGCTTGTCTTTGTCGCCGGTCTTCTGACGGCGCGCGCCTGCGTGTCGGAGAGCAACCGGCAGTCGCTCCTCGGGTCTCTTGCGCTGCTCGGACTGGCAGGGATCAACGGGATTGTCCTTGCGACAGACCTGTTCACGATGTATGTGTATCTTGAAGCCGCCGCCGTGGTCTTCTTCGTCTTCATCGCATTTGACAGGGATAGCGGCGGGCTGGAGGCGAGTTTCAAGTATCTTCTCCTCTCAGGGGTCGCGACGGTCTTCCTCCTGACCGGCATCGGCATCCTCCTGCTTGCGACGGGAAGCACCTCGTTTGACGGCGTCAGCGCGGCGGTCTCCGCGGGGGGCAGGGACAGGAACATCGTGCTTCTTGCTGCCGCGTGCATTGTCTGCGGCCTTCTGGTCAAGGCGGGACTGATGCCGTTCCACGGATGGCTGCCCGACGCGTACAGCGCGGCGCCGTCGTGGGCATCGGTGCTTCTGGCAGGCATCGTGACCAAGACGGCGGGCATCTACACGCTGGTGCGCGTGTCTGTCGCTATCTTCGGGGCGGAAAAGATGGCGGCGGAGGTCTTCCTTGTCGTTGGGATAGTGTCAGTGGTGGCGGCGGCAGTTGCGGCGCTCGGCCAGCGCAATCTGAAGAGGATGCTGGCGTACTCAAGCATCAGCCAGGTCGGGTACATCGTGCTCGGGCTTGCGGCGGGGACTCCGCTGGGCATCGCGGGGGCGATTGTCCACATCTTCAATCACGCGGTCTTCAAGTCGCTGCTGTTCGTCAATGCGGCGGCGCTGGAACATCAGGCCGGCACATGCGACATCCCCTCTCTCGCCGGACGAGGCAGGCAGATGCCTGTCACGGGCGCAACATCAGTGCTTGCGGTCCTGTCCGCCGCCGGCATCCCTCCGCTCGGCGGATTCTGGAGCAAACTGCTGATCGTGATGGCCCTGTGGTCCGCGGGATGGCACGCGCTGGCGGTTGTGGCGGTCGGAGCGAGCGTCCTGACGCTCGGCTACCTCCTTGTGTTCAACCGTCAGGTGTTTTTTGCGGTGCCAAAGGAGCCGCCGCCTGCCATGGCAGAGACGGGTGCAGACATCCTTGTCCCCGCGCTCATCCTTGCTGCCGTTGTGGTCGGAGTCGGACTTGTGTTCCCTCTCCTGCCCGAATCGTTCCTCCTCACCCTGACGGAGCACGCGCCATGACAGACCATCTTCTTCTGACCGCCCTTGTCGTGCTCGCGATCGTCTCCGTGATGGCGGCGGACCTCATTCTGTCGGTGCTCGGGCTTGCGGCCGCCAGCGCGGTGCTTTCCATCGTCATCTTCAGGATGGGCGCGCCGATGGCAGCCGTTTTTGAACTGTCCGTGTGCGCAGGGCTCATCTCGGCGCTGTTTGTCAGCGTGACGGGACTGATCCAGCCGTCGCGCAGGCAGGATGTCCGGGAGCATCTGAGGAAGAAACTTGCGCGGTTCTGGCTGCTGCCGCTTTTTGCAGCGGGGACAGGCGTCATCGTGTTTCTCATCTCGGCCTACCTGCCGTCGTATCTGCCGGCAGGCGCGCCTGCGGAGGATGTGCGGGCGGTGCTGTGGGAGCACAGGCGGCTTGACATGGTCGGGCAGGTGATCATTCTCCTTGCGGGCGTGTTTGGCATCACCGTCATTCTGAAAGAGAAAGCGGAATGAATCCCGAGGCAGCGAAACTGTTCCCTGCGGTGGTTGCGGCTGCTGCGGCGCTTGCGGTCAGCGGACTGTACTGCCTGCTTGCGACCAGAAACCTCCTCAGGGCTCTCATCGGCTTTGAGATTCTTGTCAAGGGCGTGACGCTGTTTCTCGTGCTTGCCGGATACGCGTCAGGCCGCAGCGGGCTCGGGCAGGCGCTGGTCATCACCCTTATTGTGGTGGAGGTCGCCGTCATCGCTGTCGCGGTCTGCATCGTGCTTGCCCTCCACAGGCACCATCGCTCCATTGATACGCGCACGGTGGAGAACCTGAAAGGATAGAGATGGAAAGAGCGCTTCTTTCGCCGCCGGCACTCATCCTGATCCTTGCGGCTGCCGTGTCGGTGCTCGCCGCCTGGTGGAGCAGGTATGAAGAGCGTCCTTCGCGTCGTTCAACGACCAAGCCGTACGCGTGCGGGGAGGACGCGTTCGACGCGCTTGCCCAGCCTGATTACGGCGGATTCCTCGCATTCGCCTTCTTCTTCACCATTGCCCATGTGACGGTGATGATGCTGGCGATGCAGCCAGCTGTCGTCTGCTGCGCGGGCGGGCTGTATCTTACGGGCGCGCTGGTTGCCTTCAGCGTGCTGTTCCGAAAGGAGTAGGCGTGGGCATCGGCAGGCGGATCATGACGTGGGCGCGGCTGAAGTCGCCGTGGGTCATCCATTTCAACACCGGCGCGTGCAACGCGTGCGACATCGAGATTGTTGCATCGCTGACGCCGAGGTACGACCTTGAGCGTTTTGGCATTCTCCTGAAAGGAACCCCGCGCCACGCCGACATCCTGCTGTGTTCCGGTCCCGTGAGCAGGCAGGTGGAGGACCGGCTGGTGCGTATCTACGAGCAGATGACCGCTCCGAAGTTCGTCGTCGCGGTGGGCACCTGTGCGTGTTCCGGGGGCGTGTTTGCGGGATGCTACAATATCAAAGGCGGCATCGACAGGGTCATTCCGGTCAACGCCTATGTGCCGGGCTGTCCGGCAAGCCCGAAGGCGATTATGGACGGCGTGGTGAAACTGCTGCTCAGTCTTGAAGCGGCAGAGTCAGCGTGCGCGGGAAAGGAACGGGTGTGATGCCTGAGGAAAAGGTCAGGGCGCTTCTTGTCTCGCGGCTCGGGGTGCCCCCGGACGCGGTGAGGATTGCCCGTCCGCGGAGAGTGTTCGCCGAAGTTCCGCAGGAGCGTCTGCGGAAGGCGCTGGAGATGCTGAAGAACGAGGAGGGGTTCACCCATCTGGTGGCAATCACCGGGCTTGACGAGCGGGAGCGGTTTGCCGCCATCTACCATCTGGGAAAGGAAGGCGTCGTTGTGAGCATCAGGGTGCCGCTGGCGCGGGAGAACCCGTCGGTCGCATCCGTTATGGACCTGTTCCCGTCCGCCGAACTGTACGAGAGGGAGATGAAAGATCTGGTGGGGATAGATGTCTCAGGGCTGCCGCCGGGCAACCGGTATCCGCTGCCTGACGACTGGCCCGCGGAAGACCATCCCCTGAGGAAGGACTGGAAGCCCGAAAAGGGGGGTGTTGATGAACGATGAGAGGGAGTTCAGAATTCCCGTTGGACCGCAGCACCCGGCGCTGAAAGAACCGGCAGGGTTCAGCCTCGCCCTGAAGGGAGAAAAGATTCTTGGAGCGGAGATACGGCTCGGGTACAACCACAGGGGCATTGAGAAGGGTTGTGAAGGCCGCAGTTACATTCAGGCGCTCTACCTCGTGGAGAGGATCTGCGGCATCTGCTCCCACTCCCACGCGACAGTGTTCGCGCAGACCGTCGAGGAGATTGCAGGGGTCGAGGTCCCCGCGCGCGCGAAGTACCTGAGGGTTATTGTCGGCGAACTGGAGCGGATTCACAGCCATCTCCTCTGGCTCGGCGTGGCGGGCCACGAGATCGGTTTTGACACGCTTTTGATGTACACCTGGCGGGACAGAGAGGTCGTGATGGACCTGCTCGCAGAAATCTCGGGCAACCGCGTGAACTACGGAATGAATACCATCGGCGGCGTGCGCAGGGACATCTCCCCTGAACTGGCAGCGAAGATTCTCTCCGGGATGGATGTTATCGAAGAACGTACGAAGTACTACCTGGAGGTAGCCGCGGAGGAGGAAACGCTGAAGGACCGTCTTGCCGGCGTCGGCGTCGTGCCGAGGGATGTGGCGGAAGAACTGGGAGCCGTGGGACCCACCGCGCGCGCGTCTGGAGTCGCCCGGGATATCAGGAAGGACGATCCGTATGCCGCCTACGGAGATCTGTCTTTTGAGGTGGTGACCGACGACCACTGCGATGTGTACGGACGGACGGTGGTACGCATAAAGGAGGTTCTGGAAGCGTGCCGCATCATCCGGCGGGCGCTCAAGGAACTTCCGGACGGTCCGCTCGCGGTCAGGGCGCCGCGAAAGATTCCGGCGGGCGAAGCGGTGGGGCGGTACGAGGCGCCCCGGGGAGAACTGCTCCACTACATCAGGGCTGACGGGACTGAAAAGCCGGACAGAGTGAAGGTGAGAACCCCAACGCTCGCAAACATCCAGTCGGTCAAGTATATGCTGCGGGACAGGTTCCTCGCCGATATGCCCATTGTCGTGGCGGCAATAGACCCCTGTTTTTCCTGCACAGACCGGACCGTGGAACTGCGGGAAGGCAGGCACACGCGGGTGCAGACATGGGAAGAGATGCGTCTCGCTGGCATTGAATGGTACAGGCGCCTCGGCGTTGATTTCGAACCCGCCAGCAGGAAACTGGCGCGCAGGATTGACGGATAGACGATGGCGGAGCAACTGCTTCTTGTGCTTGTCTTTCCCGGACTGGTCTTTCTGTCCGTGCTCGGGCTTGCCGCCGAGTTTATGGACAGGAAACTGTATGCGAGGTTCCAGAACCGGATAGGTCCGCCGTGGTTTCAGCCGGTTGCCGATTTCATCAAACTGGTGGGGAAGGAAGTGGTGATGCCCGACGAGGCGCATCCGTTTCTGTTCCGCATGGCGCCCGTGGTTGCCGTTGCCTCTGCCGTGGCAGCCATCTTTCCCATGCCCCTGTGGCAGCACCGCGCGCTCGTCTCGTTTCCGGGAGACCTCATCGTGGTGCTCTACCTGCTGACCCTGCCGACGCTGATGTTCTTCGTGGGCGGCTGGTCGTCGTGTTCGCTGTTTGCGAAGATAGGTTCCGTCCGGGCGGTGACTCAGTTGTTCGCGTTCGAGATCCCTTTGTATCTGACAACGCTCACCGCAGCCATTCTCGCAGGTTCGTGGTCGCTGTCCGATATGGCGGCGTTTTATGGGGCGCGTCCCGGACTCCTCGCAGTGAACCTGCCGGGATTCCTCGTCGCGCTTGTCACCCTTATGGGCAAACTCGAGCGGGTTCCCTTTGACATTCCTGAGGCTGAAACCGAGATAGTGGCGGGAGCGTTCACCGAGTACAGCGGGCGGTGGCTTGCGATGTTTCATCTCGCCATAGACATAGAGATGGTTGTCGGAGCGGCGCTGCTTGCGGCCGTCTTCTTTCCTGTCGGGCTCGGCACCGGGGCGGTCGCCGGCTTCGCGATGTTTCTGGTAAAGGTGTTCTTCATCGTCTTTCTGCTGTCCGTCGCGCGCAGCATCGTCGCGCGGTTGCGGCTTGACCAGATGATTGCGTTCTGCTGGAAGGTGATGGTGCCTGTGGCAGGACTTCAGTTGCTCATCAATCTTGCGGTGAAAGGGCTGTTCGTGCGATGAGAAAACCTGGCAAGATGCTCTCGGAGGTTCTCCGGATGGTCTGGAGGAAACCGGCGACGGTGCGGTATCCGGCCGAGAAACTGGAGATGCGCGGGTACCGGGGGATGCTCGCATACTTTCCGGAGAGGTGCATCGGCTGCCGTCTCTGCATGCGCGACTGCCCGACGGGCGCGATTACCATCCGCAAGGTTGGCGAAAAGAAGTTCGAGGCAGACATACGGCTTGACAGGTGTATCTACTGCGGCCAGTGCGTTGACTCCTGTCCGAAGAAGGCGCTGGAAGCGAGCGAGGACGTGGAACTCGCGCAACTTGACCGTGCCCGCCTGCTGGTGACCTTTCATGAGAAACCTCGCGAAGACCTTCCTGAAAAACCTGCCTGACTCGGGCCGCATCGGGGTGCTTGGCATCGGTTCTGACCAGCGCGGGGACGACGCGGCGGGCCTCATTGCCGCCCGCGAAATCCGCAGGCGCTGCGGCAAGAGCAGGCGGGTCAGGGTGTTCCTCGGCGAGACCGCGCCGGAGAACCTGACATCCGACATCCGCAGGTTCAATCCCCGGCATCTGGTTGCCATCGATGCGAGTGCCTCGGGAGCAAGGCCCGGAACCGTTCGCATTGCGCAGCCAGAGGAACTGGACGGGCCCGGCCTCACTCACCGGTTGCCCCTTCGGATACTCCTTGACTATCTTCGCGCGGAGACAGGCTGCGGGGTGACGGTGGTGCTCATAGAAGCAGGTTCGGTGGCGTTCGGTTCCCCGCCGTCCGCCGGGGTGGTGCGTGCCAGCCGCTTCGTCGCGCAGTCGCTGTGCGCTGCGCTCCTTGCGCGAGAACCCTGACTGCGCTATACTATCGCGCTTTTCTGTTGCGCACTTTGTGGAAAGGAGATACGGCGATGGGTATGATGCATGCGACACTGTTTGAGACAGGCGCCATCTGGAGCGTTCTGATCGTCGCGTTTCTGGGGCTCGGGTATGCTCTCTTCTTGCGGTGGCAGGTCCTTGGCAAGGACAAGGGGACCCCGGAGATGCAGCAGGTCTGGGGCGCCATACAGGAAGGAGCTGATGCCTACCTGCGCAGGCAGGCGCGCACCATCCTGCCGTTCATTGCGGTTTTGACGGTCATCCTTTTTCTCTCCGTGTATGTCATCCCGCCTTCCGAGGAGGCGGTGGAACGGTTCGCGGGCTACCCCGAGGCCACAATCCGGCTCTTCGTCGGGCTTGGCCGCGCCGTGGCGTTCATCATGGGCGCATTCTTCTCAATGATGGTCGGCCAGTTCGGGATGCGGATGGCGGTCGAGGGCAACGTCCGCGTTGCTGCCGCCTCGCGCAAGAGTTTCGCTGAAGCGTTGCCGATTGCCTACCGGGCGGGAACGATCACAGGGATGCTCACAGACGGTCTCGGGCTCCTTGGCGGCACGGTCATCTTCATCGTCTTTGGCATCGCGTCTCCGGACATCCTGCTCGGCTTTGGTTTCGGAGGCACCCTTCTTGCGCTGTTCATGCGTGTCGGAGGAGGCATCTACACCAAGGCGGCGGATGTCGGCGCGGACCTCGTGGGAAAGGTGGAGAAGAATGTTCCCGAGGACGACCCGAGGAACGCCGCGGTCGTTGCCGACCTCGTCGGCGACAATGTGGGCGACTGCGCGGGAATGGCGGCGGACATCTTTGAGTCGTACGAGGTGACCATCGTGTCCGGATTGATTCTCGGCCTTGCCCTTGTCCACCTGACCGGCGAAATCAAGTGGATTGTTTTTCCGCTCCTTGTGCGCGGCATAGGAGTCCTCTCCTCCATCATCGGCACCTATGCGGTCAGAGGAAAACAGGGCGTCGAGCACCAGGATGCGATGGCGTCCATCAACAGAGGGTTTTTCACCTCGGCGGGCATCTCCATCGTGTCCTTTATGTTCCTTGCCCACTTCTATATGAGGGAGTGGCGCGCTTTCTTCTCGGTCGGCGTGGGCATCCTTCTCGCCATCATCATTGACAAGATTACCGAGTACTTCACCCACACGAAATACCTGCCGGTCAAGGAAATCGCCTCACAATCCCGCACCGGTCCGGCGACCCTTCTGCTCCACGGGCTTGCGGTCGGATTTGAATCGTCCGTCTGGCAGATTTTGGTGATCGCGGGCACCATTCTCGCGGCAATCGTCATCTACTGGGGCTACTCGGTCGAGTATGTGCTCTACGGCGTCGCGATGACTGGCATCGGCATGCTCACGTTGACAGGCAACAATGTGGCGATGGACTCATTCGGCCCCATCGCTGACAACGCAAATGGCATCGGCGAGATGACCCATCTTGAACCGGGAGCGCGGCAGATCATGGCCGACCTTGACGCGGTGGGCAACACCACCAAGGCCATCACCAAGGGCGTCGCCATCGGCTCCGCGGTGATTGCGGCGGTCTCTCTCTTCGGCTCGTATATGACCGATGTGGCGAAGGTGCAGGGGCAGTTGAACATTGTTGAGACCCTGAAGATGACAGGTATCAGGGTGTCGGAGCCGATCGTGTTCATCGGCCTGCTTGTCGGCGGGGCACTGCCGTGGCTGTTCTCGTCCCTCATCCTCACCGCGGTGGCGCGCGCCGCGTCTCTCATCGTGACCGAGGTCAGGAGGCAGTTCCAGATTCCCGGTCTGATGGAGGGAAAGGTGAAGCCGGACTACCGGCAGGCGGTGACCATCTGCACCGTCGCGGCGCAGCGGGAACTTGTCGGTCTTGCGCTTCTTGCGGTGGCAACACCGGTGCTCATCGGGATGCTGCTTCAGGTTGAGGCGCTCGGCGGATTCCTTGCCGGCGCGATTCTGTCCGGACAACTCCTCGCCGTGTTTATGGCAAGTGCAGGAGGGGCGTGGGACAACGCAAAGAAGAGCATAGAGGATGGATTGTACGGCGGCAAGGGGTCTGATCCCCACAAGGCGGCGGTTGTCGGAGACACGGTTGGAGACCCGCTGAAAGACACCGCGGGACCTGCGCTGAATCCTATGCTGAAGGTCGTCAACCTCGTGGCGCTTCTTGCGGCGCCCATCCTCATCAACTACCATGTCTACAACGAGCAGACGAGAACGGTGCGGCCGGGAGTTGTCGCCGCCATCATCGTCTGTATCGTGCTGGTCGTCGCGGCGGTTCGCTACTCAAAGATGGGCGGGTTGAGGCGGAAAGCGCAGGATGATCTCGGACTCTGAACAGAACGCTGGCAGCGTCGGTCAGCGGCTCAGCCACGAAGGAAGCTCGATACTCTCAGAGTTCTTCCACGCGGCGCGCAGCATGCGGGCGGTGAAGTCCACCGCCTGCTGTGCGCAGTACGCGGCAAGCTGCTTCACCTCGGCGTCTTCCGCCTCCTCCATCAGTTTCTTTTCGAGTGAGTAGAGGCGTTCCACCTGCCGATTGCTCAGTTCCACCTCGGCAATGACGGCGGGAAACAGCGCGTCTGGCGGCTTCCACGCGCCGGTTGCCTCCCTGCCGTTGGCCAGTTTCTTGAGGTCAAGACCGAGCCGCTCAATCAGCCCATCCATCCTGTCATGAATCCCCGTCCGCGGGGAGACGCCGTCGTTCGCCCTCCCGTCGTAGTGAACGGTAGTATGGAGGGGCATCCAGAGGTCTTCGCAGTAGTGGCAGAGGATGCCGGCGTAGACAAGGCAGCGATACTGGACCGCCCTGCTGTCAGGCCATCTGCGGTGCTCGGCGAAGGCGAGGGAAAGCCGGTCAGCCCACTCCACGATGGCGTAGGGAAGGGTGCCGACCATCGCGCCTGGCGCTTTCTGTCGCACGAGGCGGAGATACTCTGACCTGAGCGGCGGCAGATGTTCTCCCTTCACATACTCGAAGTTGATGAAGTGGTCCGGCCTTTCCCTTTCCGCAAGGGATGTCCCTTTCAGGGATGCCACAAGGTCCGGTTCTGAGGAACAGTCGGCGACGATTGCCGCGCCGTCGCGGAAAAAGCGCGGCAGGTCAAAGAGTGTCCGTACCACCGCATCGGTCATCCTTATGTGGGTGACGCCATACCACGGGTAGGCAGGGGACAACCGGCAGAGCGTGAGCAGGACGACCGCGGCAAGAACGCGGCGAGGTCTGGATGGCATAGGTCTCTCCCTGTGAGTGTCGCGCCTATGGTACGGCTGTCGCACCCGGGTGTCAACCCTGCATCCTGCGGTGCTTGACAGTCCAGCGCCGGAGAAAGATAATCCATACGGACGGCAAGGAGGGAGCAATGCTCGTCTACCGGTACTGGAAGAGGGTGGCCGGTGTGATTGTGGTGGACGGGGTCCAGAAGAAGGTGACCTGTCTTGCCGGCTCCAACATATCCGAGGATGATGCGGATCGGGTTGGAAGGGAACGCCTGAGAGCCATCCAGAGGAAGATTGATGGCGACCGCGATGCCTTCGCGGGCTACCAGACGCCAATCCGCGAGGAGGTTATCGAAGAACTCAGCGAAGACGTCGTCGTGACCCGCAACAGGTACGGCGCGCGCGTCCTCAACGCGAGAACCACGATGATCATTGATGTGGACAAACCCCCTGCCTCTGCGCTCTGTCTGTTGCCGTGGAGGCAGAAGAAGCCGGCGAAGGAGCAGATCGTCGAGATGGTGCGCAGGAGGGCGCAGTCGTACCCTGTCCTCGCCATCCGCATCTACGAGACCTGTCAGGGAGTCCGCCTCATCGTCCTTGGAAAGCCGTTCGACGCTTCCTCGCCGGAGTCAGCCGAACTGATGCGGGCGTTCCATGCTGACGCTCTCTATGCACTTTTGTGCCGGAAGCAGGGGTGCTTCCGCGCACGTCTGACTCCAAAGCCGTACCGGATGAAGTTCCGCGGCCACAGAGTCGGTTTCCCGATACAGACAGAGGAAGAGCGCGAGCGGTACGACACGTGGGTGGCGGAATACGAAGAGCGGGCAAAGGAGTTTTCGGTGTGCAGGTATCTGGAGACAATCGGTTCCGCCTTCACCACAGAGACGGTGAGGTACCACGACGAAGAAACGAACGCTCAGTCCAGCCTGCCTCTGGCGTGAGGGGCCGGCAACAGCCGCGGGCATGCACGCAGTCCCCGAAAGAGGGCGGTTTCCGCCGACGGCGGTGGTGCTCGCCGTGTTCTGGCTTTCCCTGTTTCTTTCCACCTCTTCGGCGCAGCGGGACCCAGCCATCGTCAAGGGGCCATATCTGCAGTGTCCGACCCCTGCTTCGATGACCGTTATGTGGGAGACCAGCGTCCCCTGTACGGGCAAGGTTGTCTTCTACGACGAATCAGGACAGGAACGGACTGCGGCGGAGACATCCGTGTGCGCACTCCACGAGGTGGTTCTCACCGGGCTTGCGCCGGGCACGGCGTACAGGTACAGAGTCGTATCTTCCGACGGGACTTCTTCGGTTTCCAGTCCCTCATACCGGTTCAGAACCGTGCCTGTGGAGATGGAAAACTGGCGGTTTATCGTGCGGGCAGATGTCGTCTCCGGGAGAGATGCCGTCGCGCACGAGAGCATGGTGAACCTTCTTTCCCGCACGCTCAGGACAGACCCCCCGCCTGCGTGTGTCATAGCGACAGGAGACCTTGTTGACGACGGCGCTGTCTACGAGCACTGGGCAGAGCAGTTCTTCGCGCCGGAAGGAAAACTGTATGCCTCGACTCCTCTGTGGCCCTGCCTCGGCAACCACGAGAACGACGGCATCTGGTACTTCAGGTTCTTTTCCCTGCCGGGCAATGAGCGGTGGTACTCATTCGACTATCTCAACAGCCACTTCATCGCCCTTGACTCGTTCAGCGACCTGACGCCTGAAGGAGCGCAGTACCGGTGGCTTGAGCAGGACCTGCGCACCACGCGGGCTGACTGGGTCTTCGTCTTTTTCCATGCGCCTCCGTACAGTTCCGGCGGCCACAACTATCTTGACAGCGCCGGAGTTCCTGCAGAGAAAGCGGTGCACCATGCTCAGGTGTATCTTGACCCGCTCTTTCAGAAGTACGGCGTGACCGCTGTCTTCTCTGGCCACAACCACTGCTACGAACGCAGCAGGAAGGGCAGGGTGTTCTACTTTGTGGCAGGCAGTATGGGAGGCCGTGTCCGCGGGGCTGTGGTTGCCAATCCCTATGTGCAGGTCTTCCGGAAGTCCTACTCGTTTCTCATCGTGGAGATGGGGCAGAACACTGCCCGCGTGCAGGCGCAGGACATTCGTGGCAGAATCATTGATTCTGTGGAACTCTCTCCGCGGCAGAAAGGGCGTGTCGCCGGCGCGCCTTCCAGTGAACCGGCCGGAGCGGTCACGAAGTGAAGGACCGCAACCGCCATCCGCCCGTTCGGTGCTCCTCCTCGTCGCACCGCGACCGTTACTCCTCACGTTGGCGCCCCGGCCGCGCTCACCGACTCGCGCGGCGTGCCAGACAGCGCTCGTTATTCCTCGCGCTGGCGCCGTTATTCCTCGCGATGCGGTCCCGGCCCGCCTCACCATCTCGGCGGGCGTCGCAGGAATCGCTCGGTGCACTCGCACCGAGACCGGGCTGCCTCACCGTCTCGGCACCCGTCGCAACACGGTGCTCCTTATTCGTCGCACCGCGACCGTTATTCCTCGCGATGCGACCCCTTTCGAATCCCTTTTGAGAGAAGAGAATGAGCGGGATACGGGATTCGAACCCGCAACTTCAACCTTGGGAAGGTTGCACTCTACCGTTGAGTTAATCCCGCGCTATGTAAATTCTACCGTTGCTTCCGGGAGAGGTCAACGGGCCCCAGATGCCGCGCACGCTTCCGCTACCGCACGACCGGGCAGTTCCCGCAAGCGGCTTTTTCGCATGCCGAACAACCCTGTCTCAAGAACACCCGCAGCGTTCTGACCCCTTCGGGGAAAATCCGCTTCCGCAGGATGCGCCCGTGTGTCTTGTGCGTATCTGCAAGGCGGCGAGCAACCCGCCAAGCACGATGAGACCTGCGGGCACCGTCTCGTATGTCCGGCCTCCCGCTTCAATCGTTCTGCACTCCGAAGAACCGCAGACATCGCAACAGGGGCTTGCGCCAACCGTTCCTCCGATCCACTCCTCAAGCAAGCGGCCGTTCAGCCATAGCTGGTTCGAGGCGAGAGCATCTTCCTTGAAGCGCGCTCCCGAGACGCCTTTCTTCTCAAGGACCACCCGTATCCCAAGAAGCGCAAGCGGTTGTCTGAGAGCGCGCACCGCCTTCTCGAGTTCCTTTTCTGTCGATCTGCACCGGGGACACGTGTTTCCGTCCACAATGAGACGCTGCCAGCGTATGTGCAGGGTCTTGCTTCTCGACACGTTGCGCTTCATCGTGCCGGTCCCTCCTGCCCCTCTCTCGCAAGAAGGCGCTCAAGCCGCTTCTGCGTCGGAAGATACTTTATCTGCAGGCCGCACTGGAGAAGCACAAATAGGCCGAGCCAGATAAAGTTCCCGCAGATGAGAAAACCGACAAACGCGCTGATGGATATGAGATCAAGGAGACAACCCGTACCGATGGTGTATATGAGGTACCCTCTGGCGGGGTTCACCGCACCGTGGCCTGTCCGGAACACCCTGCGCTGGATGAAGTCTGCCATCCCGTCAGAGAAAAAGAAGACAACCGTTCCGACCGCAAAAAGAATGTACATCACCCAGTGCATCACAGGCGTGTCGTACCTGGACTCAGGGACAGAGTACCCTGCCCTGCGCATGAAAAAGGCGACAAGGTAGAGAGCAATCGGAGTGAGGAAGGACACCCCGCCGGCAAGGCGAAGGGCAGTCCAGTCCTTTCCGGCTGACGGCATCGTGCGCGCGTACGGCTGCGGTTCCTGTTTTTTCATTGCGGGTAGTATTCTACCACACATCTGTTTCCTTCTCGCCAAAAACGTCTTATAATCTCTAGCAGGAAGGGCTGTCGATGCCAGCATATGCGCCTGTAGCTCAAGTGGATAGAGCGTCTGCCTTCTAAGCAGAATGTTGCCCGTTCGAGTCGGGCCAGGCGCGCGGGGAAAGGAGAAGACCATGGCTGACTGCTTTTTCCATGCTGGAAGGCCTGCGGTCATCAGATGCAAGCAGTGCGGGAAAGCGATATGCAGTCAGTGCCGGCACATCACGCAGTACGGCATCTTCTGCAGCGATGAATGCGCGCAACGGGGAGAGGTGTTCGCAAAGAGGGTGCAGGAACTTGAGGCGCGACGGCCGAAGAAGCACCCGCTTGCGCCTGTCATAAGAGCAGTTATCCTCATAGCGGCATTGGCGGTCATCTACTGGGTTGTGCGCAAGTACCTGCTTGGACGGTAGCAGGTTTTGCATCTGACGGCGCTTTCGGTGTAGAATAATCGCCTCTTGCCTTCTCGTGTGGGCCGTTAGCTCAACTAGGCAGAGCAGGGCACTCTTAATGCCAAGGTTGGAGGTTCGATTCCTCCACGGCCTACACACCTTTTTCTCTTCTCTGCGTAAGTGGAGGAATCGAAAGGAGCGCGGGCTGTGAGTCGCGAGGAGGAGGAGCGACGAACGCGCGGATGGCCGACCTGAAGGGTGCAAAGCACCCGGAAGGCGCCGAATCCCGTATCCCGCTCATCTCCCATTCTTTCTCTCCCGGAACTGCCAGAACGAGAAGGCGTGAGTCTTGACCACCCGCGCGGCAACCTGTTTTTCCATCAGGAAGGTTGCCGGAAACACGCTTTCCTCTCCAAACCTCGCGTTTGTGTCATCCACGCACCTGTAGAGATGTTCCCGCCGGATTTCATCGGGAAAGAGAGGCATGTCTGACGAGTGATGAAGCCCTCCGACGCTGACCCCGAGGAGACGAACCGGACGGGATACGGAGAATGAGAGGAACAGTTCCCATGCGGCGTGAAAGATTCTTCTGCCGTCAGGAGGGATGCCCCTGCATACTCTCTGCCTGACAATCGTGGTGAAATCAGACAGCCGCACCACGCAGGTGACCACGTTCCCGCAGAACTCTCCCTGCCTCATCCGGGAGGCGACCTGTTCGCAGAGGCGGAAAAGGACGCTTCTGAGGAATGCGAAATCAAGGGTGTCAAACGGCAGGGTATACGAATGCCCCATCGACTTTGGTTCAGGAGGAGTAACGACGACAGGCGTGTCGTCCTGTCCGTGCGCCGCACGGAAGATGAAAGAACCGTAGGCGCCGAACCTGCTGGTGAAGAACTGCTCTCCCATCTTCCGCACGTCGGCACATGTCGTGATGCCCAGATCGGCAAGGCGGCTTGAAAGGCGGGGGCCGATGCCGGGAATCTCTTCGACAGGAAGGTGCGCCATATATGCCGGAACATCCCCGGGTTCAACGACCTGAAGGCCGTCAGGTTTTGCGCGGTCCGCAACAATCTTTGCCACCAGTTTGTTCGGCGCAATCCCGATGGTGCAGGGGAGTCCTGTCCGCTGTCTGATGCGGCGTTTGAGCGCGGCGCCAAGAGCCGATTTCCCGCCCCAGAGGTCGGCAATCCCCGTGAGGTCAAGGAACCCCTCGTCTATGGACGCGACTTCCAGACGGTCCGTGAAGTCTGACGCGCACCGGAATATCTCCTTTGAGGTCTCCGCGTACCTGATGGGGTCTCCGGGAACGATGCGCACATCCGGGCAGACATCAAGCGCCTCCCTGATACTCATCCCTGTCTTCACGCCCTTCCTCTTTGCCTCGTACGATGCTGCTGCGACCACCGTGCGCAGGTTGGGATTGCCGCAGACAATCACCGGTTTTCCCCGGAGGGCAGGGTTGAGCTGCTGTTCCACCGAGGCAAAGTAGGCGTCCATATCAAGATGAAGGATCACTCGTTCCATAGAAGGGGTTGCCTGTGCAAAGTCACCGGATACGCAGGACACAGATGTGCATCGTCACTCTCCGTGAATCTTTTCCAGATACCACCGGCAGTCGGCAGGATAGAAAGAGACCTCAAAGACCTCTGTGCCGTTCGAGAGGGCGAACTTCCGCACCTGCCGGCTGCCGTCCGCTTCTTTCCACGAGAATGTGACTTTTTCAATGGGGATTCTGCGCCCCTTCCAGAAGAGCCAGCGGATGATCACCGTGCCGTGCGAGAAGATTGCGCCTACTCTGATGGGTTCGTGAACCTCGGTAATCACGGGAATCTCCGGTACAGGCCGACAACCTTGCCGGCAATGACCGCTCTGTCCGCTCTGATGGCAGGGAATCCGCTGTGTTCGGCTCTCAACTCAAGTGTGCCCCTGCGAAAGAAGAGCCGCTTCACCGTGTATTCTCCGTCGAGACAGGCGACCACGATGTCCCCGTGTTCCGCCCTCACATCCTTTCTGACAAGGACATAGTCGCCGTCGAAGATCCCCGCTCCCTCCATGCTCTTGCCCTTCACGCGCAGGGCGAACAGGTCTCCCGACCCGGCAAGGGAGGCATCAAGGGAGAGGAAACCATCGGGGCTCTCCTCCTCGGAGACAGGGATGCCTGCGGGCACTCTGCCGAGAACCGGGACTCTCCTCATCCGGGGACGGTCAGAAAACGTAATCCCACGGGAGATGCGGGGCTCTCTGCGGAGGAATCCCTTGCGCCTGAGCGCTTCAAGGTGACAACTGACCGCGTGGGGGCTGGCAAAAGAAAACCTCTTCATCACCTCTGCGACGGTCGGAGGATATCCGTACGCGTCCGCATACTGCCGGAGGAACTCCAGCACCTCTGCCTGCCGTCTGGTGAGTGTTTCCATTCCCACAGTTGGTATACTGTATATACATACAGTTGTCAAGAGGGCGCGCAGGAGAGTCGCTCCCGGGGGAACCCGGCGGGCTCAGGGGACGGTTCTCTTTCGGCGGCGCGGCAGGAGTTCGTTCAGTTTCCGCTCATACCTGCGGAAGGACTCTTCGATGACCGCATCGGGCGAGCGTCCGGATTCAAGGAGGAGTTCAAGGCACAGGACAATGAGGTCCCCGGTCTCAACGATGTGGTGGGCATCCCCTTTCCCGAGCAGTTCCTCTATCTCTGCTGCGTGCTCCTTCATCAGGGAGAGGAGTTTCCTCGCATGAGGGGTGTTCCTGCCGGCATTGACCCGGCGGGAGAGCGTATGGATTGCCCTGACGCGGCGAAGAGATTTCTCTGTCAGAACCATACCTGTCTCAGGAGAGGCCGCGCAGGGGCTCTATCCGTTCCACTTCGTCAGGCCGCCATCCGAGCATCGCGAGTTTCTCGCGCACGTAGTACCGGTAGTTCTCGTACGGCACATCCTCGGGAATGCGGTGGTCTCCGTGCGGGATATACCCGCCTTCTTCCACCAGCGGTTCCACCCGCTTCAGTTCCTCGAGAATCTCCTTTTTGCCGAACGACAACTGGTGCTTTGCGATGCCGCCGCGCAGAAGGATCTGCCTGCCGTACCTCCGGCGCAGTTCCACAGGGTCTGTGCCCGCGTGAACCTCTATGGGGAACATACAGTTGACCCCGCACTCAAGCCAGATCGGCACCAGGTCGTTGATGTTCCCATCGCAGTCGGTCCAGATGACCGTCACGCCGTGACTGCGCAGGAGGTCACATACCCGTTTCAGCCGGGGCCCGACCAGTTTCCGGAACATCTGCGGGCTGATCATCGGACCGTTGCGAAAGCAGATATCCTCCCATCCGGCGGCGAAGTCAACCTCAACCTCACGTAGCGCCTTTGCGAGCATCGTTTCGTAGAGAGTGGTGAATGTCTCCACAATCTCCTCGATGAGGTCGTAGTCGTCGTAGAGGAGCACGGATATCTGTTCAAATCCGATGAGGTTGCGCGGAATGCCGTAGTACGACCCCAGGGTGATGCCCACCGGAACATCGAGGAGGCGGTACTGCTCGTTCAAAGCCCTGAAGTCCACCGTGTGCCGTTCCGGCGATGAGGGGTCGAGCCGTTCCTTGTACCTCTTCCAGTCGTCCCTGCTGGCAATCGGCATCTTGATGAAGTGGGGGATGGTGTGGACGCCTTCCGTCTGGACCTCCCTGATGGTTCCGTCCGGCAGTTGCTCAATCCTGCGTCCGGGATGTTCTTCCAATACCACAGGGTCGCCTGTGAACGGAGGGATGGGACCGACTTCCAGCGGGACTCTCACCCTCGGGTCAACCCCGAAGTATTCTTCCACGGAGTCGTCTCCTTCTCCCTTTGTGAGAGAGGCGGGAAGCCCTTCGCTGTGCCAGCGGTCTATCGTCTCGTCAAGGTAGCCGAACTCCCAGTGGACGCCTCTGTCCACCGTCTGGAAATGCATCACTCTTCTGAACCGTTCCCGGTGAGTGAGGCGCGTGCACGACGGGTCAATGATGCTCATCATTCCCTCCTTTGCGGAAAAGCGAGACAGAGTGTGGCGACGGAATACGGGTTGACTGTGAAGGATACCACGCCTCTGCGAGCAGCAAGCCGGACGCGCGGCTGTCCAGCAGGGTCGGTCAGCGCGGCGTACGAGGGCTGGCGCTGGCAGGTGACGACGACAGGGGATGTTTTCCCGAGCACCTCGCAGACACGCACAAGGAGACGACCGGGTCTGGCCGCCTGTTCGGCAAGGGAGGTGACAAGGACCTCTCCGCGGATGTCAAACGGAGCAGAGATGTCTTTGCCGTGGATGCCGACGGTCGCGGTTTCCGGCGGAGTCGCAAACTCCATTGCCGCGCGCATCACGGAAAGGTCGTCCATCTTTCCGAAGATGAGCCGGTAGGAGATTTCGTGGTGTCCAGTGTCCGACTCACTGTCAGGTTCATACGCGTTTCGCAAGAGGGTGAGCGAAAGGGAAGAGCCGTCGGCAAAGTACCCGTGCGTGCCGCAGGTGAGAAGAGCCGCGCAGTATCCGCGGTCCCTCAGGGCCGCCCACTTCAGCGCCGGGTATTCGCGTCCGGCGGGGAGTCGCCGCACCACGCCGAAAGGAACCTCAAAGACGGCGTGCGGGTGTCTCATCAGGAATGAGAAAAACGCCCGCACCATCGGAACGCCTGCAGCTGGACTGCCCTTCTCCCGCCAGTCGGCACGCACACTGAAGTCAACTCCTGCTCTGTCCGGCGGGATACGGGTCGTCTGGAGGAGAGACGAGTCGCCGTACTTCCTGCGGACGGTGATGAGCGTCCCTTCGATGCCATCGCTGACCGAGATCTCCTGCGCGGTCAGCAGGTTGTCAACAGAGCGGATGTTACCGATGACCCACGCGCTCATCCGGTGAGGTTCCTCGCGATGCACCTGAAGAAGATTGGCAGCACGCTCCGCTCTCCAGGAGCGCGGATCCTCGGGAATCGAGGCGCACGGAGGGATGACCTCTCGCCTGTTGAGTCGGTCGAAGATGCGGGTGATCAGACCTCTCTCCATATCAATCTCGAGCCGGAGGAACCTGCTCTCCCATATCCCGTCAGCCACGCGGGAAACCTTCTCGGTGTCCTCAACGCGCCCTTCTCTGACACGAAACCTGCGGGACGAGAATCCCGGCAGCGTGCCGGTGCGGAAAGAAATCCTGCCGTCGTGTACCTCTGCCGGCAGGCGCGTGCCGTCAGAGTCAACAAGATGGAAGCCGTTGCCCTTGCATGAGGCAGGCAGAGGGCAGGAGACTATCGCCCGGCGGGACCAGCCCAGCGGGTTGAAGACGAACACGGCCGCATTCCCTGAACCTTTCAGTGCCGCGCGGATGTCCCTTCGAATCCGCTCAGCCCCGGCAAGCGTTTCTGCGGCGAGCCGGTTGGAATAGTCGTACGATTCCCGAATTGCGGAGCCGTCAAGGATGTCGTGGAACTGATTGAAGAGAACCGGTTTCCACAACTCGGCGATGCGTTCCGGCGGGATGCGGAGTGCTCCCGCGCAGCCCGCCGCCGCCGCGTACGCTTCCAGAGAGAGAAGGGACGACTGGCAGACGGCATTCGCGCGTTTGATGTCGCTGTGCGTGGTGTAGCAGCCCTCAAAGACAGGGTTCAGTTCCGTCCTGACCACCGGAATCCTTTCCCGTTCCTTCGCGGTCAGCGAGGAGAAAAACGCGTTCATCGTGGAGAAGATGAGCGACGGCATTACCGGTTTGGTGTCAAGGCGCATCTTCTTCTGGATTTCCCGCCTGGTCGGACCTCCGCCGTGATTGCCCACTCCGTAGACGAACGGCATCTTCCCCGTGCCGTACCGGTCGCGGAAGGAGATGAGGCGGGGCAAAATGGTGTCCGCGTCAATCCGGTTGTTGTAGGCGCTGGAGAAGACCGTCACTTCCCGCCCATCTTTGCCCGCCCAGCGAAAGAGATTCCTGCCGTCAGTGCAGCGCATACAAAAGTAATACGGGATACCTGCTTCACTCAGGATGGTCGGCATAGTTGCGGGATGTCCAAATGTGTCCGGGCACCACATCACCGGCGATACCCTTCCGAGGGTCCTTCGCGCGTACTCCTGCGAGATGACGATGTGCCGCAGGAGAGTTTCGCCCTCGCACATGTTCAGGTCTCCCTCCACCCACGCACTGGCGGTCACCTCCCATCTGCCTTCCCGGACGCGCCTTTTGATGCGGGCGAGGAGCGAGGGCGCCTGTGTTTCCGCGAGGGAGTAGACATATCCCTGGCTCTGGGAAAAGGTGAGGTCGGGAAACTCATCCATCAGGTGGCAGACCGACGCGAAGTCCCTGAGAATCACCCGCTCGGTTTCCTCCTGGGGCCACAGCCAGTTCATATCAATATGCGCGTGCCCGATGAGATGCACGGTAAATTTCCGCGCAAAAGGGCGGAACGGTTCCAGATGGTGTTCCGCGCCGCGCACCATTGCGAGCAGTCCCGCGCTGTTGCGGTCGGAGGCCATCTGCCTGTCGCACACGGCGCAGGCGGCCTTCAGCGCGGCGCGAAGTGCCTGGCTGCCTGTCCACCGGCACAGCGCGGAGGCGAACAGAAACTGGTGAAGGAGGCAGCGCAGTTCGAAAAGGAGAAGGTCTATCTTCTCGACGGAGAGCCGCGCGTGAAACGACCCGATGCCCTGATGGCAGGGAGTGCGGAAAGCGATGGCGCAGGTCTCTCCGGGCGTTGCGCGCGGGGAAAGAAGGAGTTCATCTTCGAGAGAGTCAGCCCACCACTGGTGGCGCGCCTTCTCCTTCCCGTTGATGAAGACCGTGACGCCCGCGGGGAAGAAGTAGCGGAGGAAGACCGGAGCACCCTCGACAGGATGCCCCGCGATCGTGGAAGGCATGGGAAAACGGCACACAAGCCATGCCGCGCCTGCGGAGGTGTCCCACGAGATGGGCTGTTCGCGGACGACCCACCCGGTGCGGCGTTGCCGACGGCCTGAATCTCCTTCCTGCCTGAACTGCCAGCGCGTCAATTCCAGGGGCGCATTGAGCCGGTCAATCTCCGCCCGGAGCAGTCCGCAGGCGCGTGAGAAAGGGTCACCGGTTGTTGTCACCACAGTATCTCCGGAAAAGTTGCGAAGTAGTATACACCGCCCGGCCGAGGACTCAAAGCGGCTGTCGGTGTTTCATCCGCGGTCGGAATGCGGCGCGGGTCAGAAAGCCGTCCTGTGCCAGGCGTCCGGCCGTTTCTTCCAGTGCGCGACAAACCGCCTGCCTTCCTCGACAGAGGGCGCCACCGACGAGACAAAGAGGCGGGGCGTTCCAAGCGACCTGAGCAGTCCGTCGGCGCTGGCGAAGGGAACGCCGAGGAGGACAAGGTTCTTGCCGGCGGAAAGGACCTGCCGGTAGAGAGGCATCCAGCACGGGTCCTCAAGGCCGGGATTGCCTGCGCCGGGCGTCCACTGGATTGCGTCGAGTTGGGCGATGTCAAGGAGGGAAGGAAGATGGCGCACGGCTCCCGGTCCGTCGAGGTGATAGACGGAGAAGGGGAAGGTTCTGGCAAGGTGTGCCACATACGGGAGGCAGAGTCGGTCGAACATCTCTGAGGATATCATCGTGGAGAAGTCGCACTGGAGCACCACGTATTGAGACGGACACCACAACCTCATCCACGATGACATCCCTTCCTGCCCGGCAAGAAGGAGCTGGCCGAACGCGTCCAGCGTCGCTGAGAGGTCTTCTGTCACCTTCTCCGTCATCTCCGCAACGGTGTCAGGACGGTCGGCGAAGTCCTCAAGAAGGTTCTGCGTTCCCCGCAGTGCCGCGAGGATGTCTGTCGGACTGCTGAAGTCAGGCATCGCCGTAATCCACTTCCCTTCGCCCCTGCGCAGAGAGACCTCGACGAGATTGCGGGTGAAGCGGTACCATTTGCCTTCCGTATCGAGGGAGAGACGCAGAATCTCCTCGGGTGTGTTGCGGCATTCGACCCATGCGGTCTCTGACTGGAATATCAGATGCCCGGTGTAGAGAGGGGCAAGACCGATGGGTCCTGTATGCGGCATGAGGGATGGGAAGGCGTCACCGAAAAACGAGGTCGCCTCACAGGAACGCGCAAAGGCGTCCAGCACCTTCTCCTCCTCGCCCTGTCGCCTGAGGAAATCCCAATGGCTCCAGTGAGGAGGACAGGTGGTTTCCCACGCAGACACCGCAAGGAGGGGCTTTTCTGCCCTGTGCTGCCACCATCCCGCATAAGCGGACTTCGCTGCCTCCCAGTCCTGTGTGTAGGCGAGGCCTGACATTGAAGCGCCTCCTGTCTGCGGTCTTCACATCGCTTGCCTGTGCGACCTTTGGAAATGTGTCATTATACCCCCATCGCGCAGTCCCGTTCCACACTGGTTTTTCCTATTGACAGACCGCACAGGATATCTCACAATACGGCGTCCTGCGTGAAGGGAACAAGGAGGGCAAGGTGAAAAAGGTCTACATGATGACGGATATGGAGGGCATCAGCGGCATCAACAGCGCGGATTTCGTTGACCCTTCGCACTGGAGGTACGCGGAGGGCAGGAGGTGGCTGACCTCTGATGTGAATGCGGCGGTTGAGGGCGCGTTTGAGGGAGGAGCCGATGTGGTCATCGTGGACGACGCACACGGCGGCGCGCCTCACATCCTCAACGACCTCCTTGACCCGAGGGCGCTGTTCACCAAGCCGGCATCGGCGAGAAACTGGACGCCTGGACTTGACGAGACCTTTACCGTCTGTTTTTCCATTGGGACTCACGCGAAAGCAGGAACTCCTGATGCCTTTCTTGAACACACGCAGAGCAGCAGGGTGATTTTCCGGTACACGCTTGCGGGGATTGAGATGGGAGAACTCGGGCAGTTTGCCGTCATAGCCGGCTGGTACGGCGTGCCCGTGGGGCTGGTCACGGGCGACGAGGCGGCGTGCAGGGAGGCAAAGGAACTGCTCGGACCGGAGGTGGTGACGGTGCCGGTGAAGAAAGCTGTTGGCAGGAATGTCGCCATCTGCCGGCATCCGAAGGAGACGGCGGCGCTCATCAGGGAGGCGGCTCGCGAGGTGGTGAAAAACGGTTCGAAGGTGAAGCCGCTGAAGGTGAGTTTCCCCTGCGAGGCGGAGATAGTGATGATGCGCAGCGACTTTGCTGATGAGAGGATGGGAAGACCGGGTGTGGTGCGGGTGGATTCGCGGACCATCCGGTGGACAGCGAACAATCCGGCGGAGTTCTGGGTGTAGGGAAAGGCGATCGTGGCCAGGGAATCGGCTACCCTTTCAACGGGTGACGGGAAACTGACGGAAGAGGTGTCTGCCTTTGCGACCTCCCTCGGCGCAGACCTCGTTGGCATTGCTCCTGTGGAGCGTTTTTCCGGCGCGCCGCTCAGGATGAGTCCGCAGGGACTCCTGCCGGATGCGAGGTGCGTGATTGTCGTGGGTATCCACCATCCCGACGCCTGCGTGGAACTTGGCGGCGAGCCAACACCTCAGGATGTCGGACCGTACGCGGTGCAGTACTGGATGAACAGCGCTCTTGACGACATCTCCTTCCTCATCGCACGGTTTCTTGAAGGGAAAGGATACGCCGGACTTCCGATTGCCGCCAGCAATATCTGGCGGTACCGCGGGTACAAGGACCTCGCCGTGAACTTTGCTCCCGATCTCGCCCACAGGTACGCAGCGGTTGCCGCAGGTCTCGGCGAGATAGGATACAGTGGTCTCTGTCTGGTTCCTCAGTTTGGTCCGCGGGTGAGGTTTGTGTCGGTCGTCACGAACGCGTCTCTTGTGGCCTCGCCGATGTACCACGGCGAGCCACTGTGCGACCGGTGTATGGAGTGCGTGAAGCGCTGCCCGAACGATGTCTTTCGGAAGGAGACACGCGGGATGGCAACCGTTGAGATCGGAGGCAGGAAGTTCTCCTTCCCCGACACGAACAAGTGGCGGTGCGCCTGGACCGAGAACTTTGACCTTTCAATGTCCCTGCCCGTGCCGGAGAAGGTAGACGAGGAGGTTGTCCTCCGACACCTTGAGAGGTACGGCAGGCATAAAGGAGAGGAAGGGTCCTGTCTGAAGTTCTGTATGGTTCCCGCGCTGCGGTACTACGAGCCCGACTACTGCAGGGCGCCGCGGCGGAAGAAGATGGTGTCGCAGGATGCGCCAGAGACGCTTCGGGACGCGGTGTTGCGCATCGTCCGCAGGGAATGCCTTGATGCGGCCGCCGCCGGAGATATCCGGCTCTTTCCCGAAGCAGGGCCTGTCCACCCGCAGCTTTTTCTTCCGGATGCGCGCACCGTTATTTCCCTCGGCGCGCGGATGCCCGAGCACGCCGAGACGCGCGCGTGTTTCCGCCGGCGGCTGATGTACGCCGCGATGGATGTCTGCCGTCTTCTTGACAGGGCAGGGCACTCTTCCGTCTGTATGACAAGAATCAGCGACCCTCTGGTGGCGCGTCGTCTCGGTATTCTTGCCGACAGCGCTGCATATGCGACGGTGCTGACCTCAGCCCGACTGCCTGCCTTCACCGAGCGCCCGCAGGGGCAGGCCGTGAAGAGTGACACAGACGCGCTGCGCTCGCTGTGCAAGGACGCGGGCGCAGACCTCGTCGGATTCTTCAACCTCAGACGGTTTTCCGCCTTTCGGGAGGCCTGGACGGCGTCAGGCGCCCGGTTGCCCGAGGGCTGCCGGGTGGAAGACGCAGGTGACGTTTTCGGTGCCTGGGTTCCTGTGCGGGAGAAAAGGACCGTTCGCCTGCAGGGTCCGGACGATGTGCTCCCGGGAAGCAAGAGTGTCATCGTCATTGGCGTCAAACTTCCTGATGCCTCTGTTGATACTGCGAAGGTCACGCCGGCTGAGACGGTTGGTCCGTATGTGTTCGCGTCGTACGAAGTTCTGCTCCATCTCGAAGATATCGCGTATGCGGTCATCCGCCGGCTGAACGCGTGCGGATACCGCGCGGCTCTCACCTGCGACCTGACAGGGCTCGCGTCAACGGTTGCGTCTCCAAGAGGACCTTTGCCCAATATGCGGGCAAACGCTCTTCCCGCGGCGCTCGCCGGTCTTGCGGTCATTGGACGCCACGGCTGTCCGATGACCCCGCAGTTCGGCGTCAGACAGCGGTTCATCGCGATAGCGACGGATATGGAGATGGAAAGCGACCCTCTTCTGCGGGCAGACCCGTGCGCTACCTGCGACGGAAGGTGCGTCGCTGTCTGTCCGACAGGGGCGCTTGCACACCCGCAGCCTGAGTTGCGCGTGGAGAAAGTAGCATACCGCGCCCCTGTGGTTGACCAGTACGCCTGCGACTGGGCGGCGCGCCTGGGACTCAGCGGGAGAGAAGGGCCTTCGTACTGCGGGCTTGACTCTGACAGGACTCTTCCCGAATGCCGGACCTGCGAGGCGGCGATGGATGCGGTCGCCTCGGTCAGATGGGGCGTGCAGAAGCACCACCTCCAGATATGCGAAGAGTGTGTGCGGGTGTGTCCCGCGCACCTCATTGCGGGAAAGGAAGAGTCGGGATGATGACAAGGGCGATGGTCGAAGATGCTGCGGGGCGGGCAGGCGCCGACCTTTTCGGCGTCGCGTCCATCGGTCGGTTTGACGAACTCCCTGCCGAAAAGCGGCCGGGGGCAATCTTCCCCGAAGCGCGAAGCGTCATCGTGCTTGGCAGGAGGATTCCGCGGGGAGCGCTCCGCGGGGTCGAGGAGGGGACCAACTTCACAAACTACCTCCTGTACGGCCTTGACTGGCTTGACAACAGGTTCACTTCGCTGACGACCATCCGCGTCGCGGAGTTCCTCGAGGACAACGGGTGGGAGGCGGTTCCTCTGCCCAATTTGCCGCCCGAGGTGCCGCCGCTGGGCGTGAAGGTGCGCAAAGACGCTCCCGCTCCCAACGTGATGCTTGACTTTGACGACGCGGCGGTGCGCGCGGGCGTCGGCGAGATTGCGTGGTGCGACTGCCTGGTGACTCCGCAGTTCGGCACAAGGCAGCGGATACAGGTGATCCTCACGGATGCGACGCTTGAGGAGGACCCGTTGTGCGAGGGAACGCTGTCTCCGTCTGCCGAGGAGTGCCGGGACCTCTGCCCGCTCGGGGCGTTTGTCGGCGAGGATGTCCGGACCGTCTGCGGGAGGTCGTTCCCCGTTGCGAGGATTGACTACGCACGGTGCAGGAAGTGCAAGAACGGCGCGGTGCCGAACCGTGTTCATCCGGCAGGAAAACCCGACAGGGTCGCGGCCGTATGCCTGAGAGGACTCCTCGACCTGATGGAACGGCAGGGAAAGGTATCAAACCGGTTCGCTGTGCCGTTGAGAATCCGTTCGGCATGGACGGTTCCGCTCGACGCTGACCTGTACAACCTCGGGGAGAAGTGATGGCGCGGCGTCTGACCAAAGAGGAGATCCGCAGGTTCGCCTTCTCGCGCGGGATAGATCTGTTCGGCGTGGCGCGCGTGGAGCGGTTTGCCGGCGCGCCGAAAAGGATGCACCCGTCGTCAATCTTCCCTGAGGCAAAGTCGGTCATCGTCCTCGGGAAGAGGATTGTACGCGGCGCGTGGCGCGGCATCGAGGAAGGAACATACTGGCCTGCGTACACCCACTTCGGTTACCACGGGCTTTTGAACACATTGTTTATCCCCCTTCCTGTCTACGAAACCGCCTGCTTCATTGAGGATGACGGCTGGGAGGCGGTGCCCTACTATCCCGGTGTGCCTGAGACCCAGCCGCCGACGCAGCCGCTTCGTGCCGGAGGCGTTGCGCCGGAAGTTCAGATGGCAATCCGCATCGCCGCGGTGGCGGCGGGGGTGGGCGAGATCGGCTGGTCGAAGGTCTTTCTCACAAAGAGGTTCGGTCCGCGGCAGCGGCTTGCCGCGATTCTCACCGACCTTGAACTGGAATCAGACCCCCTTGTGGAACCAAACTCCATCTGCCGGCTTGATATGGCGTGCGCGCGGGGATGTCCGGGAGCGATTCCCCACATCAAAGAGGGCAGGTACGTTGAAATCACCATTGAAGGCAAGACCTATCGGTGGGCAGATGTGGATATGGGCAAGTGCACGCTCATCTTTCACGGAGGGGACCCGAGGGTCTCTCCGTTCATTCCGAAGGCGCTGCCCGGATATAGATTCGAGGTGAGCCGGCAGAACGTATCGGAGGAGACGGCGTACAAGTTCTGCTGGCCGATGTCGCTTGGAAGGTGGCGCGCGACCGAGGAGTTCCCGTCCGGCTGGATTATCGAGGGCCACGCGCTCATCTGCCGCTGGGGCGTGGGGGGCAGTTACGCGGTTGAGGGCTCTCGCGGCTGCATGCGAAGTTGCTTTGACTACCTTGAAAGGCACAATGCGGTGGAGCAGACCTTCTGCGGCGGACCGTTCATCAGGCGTCCGAGATGGATGCTTGACCCGTCCGGGAATCTCGTTGAGGAGAAGGACGAACCGGCGTGACGCGCCGCCGGGGTGCGGCCCGGCCTACTTGAGCAGCGCATCGACCTGTCCGGCAAGGGTGTAGAGTGTGTGGCTGCGCGCCTGCCAGCCCGAGGCGAGGAACCACGCGTTGCCTTCAGGGCTCGATGCCTTCACGCGCCACGCGTCGTCCTTTGTGCCCACCCCTTTCGCAACCGCTTCCCACAGGCAAAAGGTTCTTTCTGCAAGCGCTTCCTCGCATGCGGCAACGAGGTCGGAAGGCAGTTTCGCTCGTGCCGAAGTGTCTGAAAGCGCCTTCTCAATCAGAATGCGCGCCTCAGCGTCCTGAATCCCCTCGCGCAGTACTTCATACCTCGTCGTTGCCACGGCGCCGGACGGTCCGGGGGCGAGCACGCTGGAACGGATGTTCAGGTATCCCCAGTCGCTTTCCGGATACCTCTGGGAGACGCGCCCCTTGCGGTTGCCCTGCCTGTCGCGGAAGACATTCCAGGTGTCCGCGCCCAGCCGTCCCACCCCGCGGGTGTTGCCTGTGACGCTCGCCTCAACCATATGGCGCCACCGCGCCATCGGCCATCCATCAAGAAAGGCGGAACGGTCAAAGGTCAGCGCCGCTTCGGGACGGCTCCAGCCCTTCAAACTCTTTGTGTACCCGAACCGCGCGCCGAAGTAGAAGGTGCTATACCCGACGGGAGCGAATCCCCAGATGTGGGGTCGCAGGTAGTGGCTTGCGTTCGCCCACGGCAATCCGCCCGAGACATCCTGGATGAACTCTGCCTGCTCCCGCGTCGCCCAGAAATCCGAGACCATGCCGACAAGCATCGTCCCTTCCAGCCCGCGGCTCTTCATCCGCTGCCTCAACCCCGAGAACAACTCTTTCCACGCATCCCGCACGGCATCGCTGCTGTCCGCGGCGTCTTTTGGTCCCCATCCGATGGCGACGACGCCGTAGCCGACCCCGGTCTCGCGGTATTGAAAGTCCGCCTTTGTCCATCCCTCCGGTATCGTGAGGGACACCTCGCTGGGAAGGATCTTCAGGCCTGCGGCAGCCTCCTCAAAGATGGGCCTGCACCTCTGGAATCTGTCGGGCCTGCTGAGGCAGGTGACCGAGACGGGACCTTTCGGGTGGATGAACACATACAGCATCGCGCTCATCGTGAACGGCCCCATCCTGCACGAGAAGACAAGGTACCGCGCATCTGCACCGTCTATCGTCGCCGACCCCCGCTCCTGCTCGCAAAAACTTACCAGCGCCGTTTTCATCTCCTCAACCCGCTGCTGGAGATACTCATCCGCCGTCGGCGTCCTGCGTCCTCCGGTGATTCTCTCAATGCTGACGGTGATGCTCTCGCGCGAGGGGTAGTCAGGCAGGACCACATGCCGGACGCGGCCTTCGGCATCCATGATGGTTACCCGCGGACCTGAGGCGGCGACCCGCAAACCTGCCTGGGTCTGGAAGTCACGCCCTCCCGCTCCCGGACGGGTGAGATACCGGTCCCACACGTTGAAGATGACCGCCCTCGGTTTCATACCTGCGGAAAGCGCGAGATCAAGGTATCTCTCGGCGATGGAAAAGTCGTGCCTGTACCTGTCGTTCCCACTCTCAACCCAGCGGACCATCGACTCTTCGTTCCCGACATTCGTGCGCTCGATAAGCGGAATGTACAGCACGCATGCGCCCGCGTCTGCGAGGAACTTCATGCTGCGTCCTATCAGTTCCCAGTGTTTTTCGCTCCACAGCGCAACGCCGTACTCTTCCGCCAGCGTGTCTGGCGACTGCATCAGTTCAAGCCACGAGATATGGTCTGCCGGGTCAGGCGCGGTCCAGCCAGCAACCTCAACGGCAACCGGCACCCGCGCGGTGGAGCCGGACGCGGACACAGTGAGGTGTCCGGCGTAGGTTCCCGGAGGAGTGTTCTTCGGCACCTTCACCGTCACCCATACAGGTACTCTTCCGAGCGACGAAGCGGCCGGGCACTCCTCAGGGAGCATATCCGGACCCTTTGATTCGTTGGCTCCCGCAAGCGGGCCTTCCTGCGCAGCGGCGTAGCGAATCAAGACGGCGCGTGAAGGGATCACTCCGCCGCCTTCCCTCACAAGGTCGCTGACAGACGCCTTCACCCCGCCTGCCGCCGCCACCACGACCTTGCCTGAGTGCCAGCCGTTTCGCGCCGCAACAATGGAGACGGCCGCAGGTCCGCCAGTATCCGAATCCTCGCTGTCGTGGATGTCGGCGGACCATATCTTCAAGGTTGGTGCCTGCTGGGCGTCAGAGAAGACGCCGCAGAGACCGAAGAGTGTTGCTGCGGCGACGATGGAAACTGCGCCGGCTCTCACACGCGCTCCTTTCCGGTTCCTGCGGGAGATCGCACACGAACGCAGGCATCCGGGAAACAGATGCCTGCGGTGATCACGCCGGTTGCTGCCTACTTTGAGGACGTGCCAGCCGTCTTCTCCTTCGGCAGTTTCTTGAAGGCGAAGAACCAGTCGTAGACGGTCACGCCCTCTTCTGTGTTCTCCACCCGTTCCTTCGCTGCTCCACAACTTCCGGGAGGCGGCACGATGACATCATCGCCCGGCTGCCAGTCGGCAGGGGTCGCAACGCCGTGGGCGTCTGCGGTCTGCATCGCGATGAGCAGGCGCTTCAGTTCCTGAAAGTTCCTTCCGTTTGAGAGAGGGTAGTAGATGAGCGCCCGTATCTTCGCCTTCGGGTCGATGAAGAAGACCGCGCGCACCGCCTTGGTATCGCTTGCTCCAGGCTGGAGCATCCCGTACTTCTTTGCCACCTCCATCTTCAGGTCGGCGATCACCGGGAAGTTCACCTCGACATTCTTCATCCCCCTGTACTGGAGTTTCTCCTTGATGGTTCTCAGCCACGCAATGTGGCTGTAGGTGCTATCAATCGAAAGCCCGATGAGTTTGCAGTTGAGCGCCTCAAATTCCTCCTGCATATGCGCAAATGTCATAAACTCCGTCGTGCATACGGGTGTGAAGTCGGCAGGATGGCTGAACAGGATGACCCACTTGCCCTTGTAGTCGTCCGGGAACCTGATGATGCCCTGCGTGGTCTCCGCAACGAACGCGGGCGCATCCTCTCCGATGAGCGGCACCCGAATCCCTGTCATTTCGCACATTGTGCCCTCCTTCCGTAGCGCTGGTGCCTCGTTTACCCCGTAGTATACCACAGGGCAGGGCGCCGGTGTGGTATCATCTCGTCACCAGCGCAGGTGCCGATGAACATCGGGAAAACGGGAACCATCTCTCTGTCTGAATGCCGGCAGGACGGCAGGCGGTGCGCCGCCATTGACAACGATCTCGTCCGCGTCGTCCTCATCCCTGAGATTGGCCGCTTTCCCTACGGACTGTTTTACAAGCCGACGGGTCGCGAACTGTTCATCCACCCGGAACCTCTTTCCACCCCGAACACGCACACCCGGCATGTGTACTACGGCGGGCTGGTTGACTGCCTGCCGTGGGTCAGTGGTGCCGTCGGCGGAGCGCCTGACCCGGTCCGGTTCCCGGAAAAAGGGTTCTTGCCGACGGCGCGCTGGCAGGTTGCGCAAGAGGCGGACACTCATCGGGCGCAGGTGACCGCGTCGTGCGAGGTCTCCTACTTTGACCCTGTGACCGGAGCGCCGGCTACGCTTTCCTTTGTCAAGAAGATTGCCTGCGTCATTGACCTGCCGGCGGTGAGGATGGACTACTGTATCTCCAATGCCGGGAAGTCGGACGCGCGGTTTCTGTTCGCCGCGCACCACCGGATTGCCGCGGGCGGAAGATGGAAGAAGGGCGACTACTTCTACGCGCCTGCGGATAGATGCTTTATCACCCACCTCAGCAATATGCCGTCGCTTGCGCAAAGAGGCGTCGCGCCGGAGCGCTGGGCGGCGCTTCCCCTCCCTGAGGCGACAGAGTTTGTGCCGGCAACGGAGCCGCGTTGCGTGATGGCGTTTTTCCCGTCGGACTGGTGCGCGGTGGGAGATGCCGAGGGAGAGGGCGTCTTTTTCATCGCAACGGATGTTCGCGTCGCAGGCAGGCCGGGGCGGATGCATATGGCTGTCTTTATGTGCAACGAGAGATATGTGGTGGAGCCGTCCCTCGCCCGAACGGTGCAGGCGCGGACTGAACGGTGGCAGGAACCTGACGAGACGGTCTGTCTGCGTCCTGCTGAGACCTGCTCGTTCACGCTCTTCATCGTCCCGTTTCACGGCCTTTCAAGGCAACAGGTGGAGGGCGCGCGCCTGAGGCGGGAGGCCGACGGCACGGTTGTCCTGGACGCAGGCCGCCTGATACCCACCTTCCCCAGCGGGAGGATGGATGAGGCAACGCAGAGGTGACGATGGAACATATCCTTGAAGACAGCAGGAAGACGCCGGTCGGCGGTTCGTCCGATGTGATTGTATGCGGTGCAGGTCCCGCGAGTGTCTCTGCGGCGCCTGGCGGAAGGATGCCGGCGGAGATTGAGCGGAACGAGATTTCATCCTGTCTTTGCCGCCTGCGCAAAACGTGTGCGCGGGGGACACGACAGCATGGAGAAAGGGGGAGATGATGAGAGGCACCGTGGCGCAGATACTCTGCATTCTTGTGGCGGTTGTTGCCGTCGCGTACGGACAGGAGGCGAGGGTGAAGTTGACAGAACACGGAGGTCTCCTCGTTGACGGAAAGCCGTTTCTCCCCATCTTTGCGTGGGCGCAGCCGTCATCTCTTCTGGACGCCAACAGGGAACTTGGCATCAATGTCCTCCACCCGGGCGACTCCGAGGAAAAAGACCCGATCAAACAGTACGCGGACAAAGCGCTCGCGAAGGGAATGCTCATTCTGCCGAATATGAACTTCCTCACTCCGGAGATGGCGAAACATCCTGCGGTCCTCGCGTGGACGGTTGAACACGAGCCGGATTCCGCCGCGCCTGCGAAGTACGAGCCAGACCTTTCCGGCGGCGCAACCATCATCTGGATTGAGGGGGAATCGGCGGGCAAGTCAACGCTGACGCGTTCCGGCTGGCTTGACAGGCAGCGTCCGCAACTGTCAGGCGGCAGGTGGCTCACCGCAGACGAGAAAGGACAGGGCCAGGCGCAGTGGGAGTTTTCTGTGCCGAAGGAAGGCGACTACACGCTGTGGGTGAGGGAGTTCACGAAGAACTGGGCAAATCCGACGAAGTGGAAGGTTGACGACGGGCAGTGGCAGGAGACGCCAAGGTCTCTGCGTCCCGAGGATGTGGTGAACCTCGGCAGCGGGCAGGGGGTCGGATGGGCGAGGTACGGACAACTCCGGCTTGCACAGGGCGTTCACACCCTTGCGATGGAGATTGTGCCGGGGCGCACCGCGGGCAGTCCGGACAGACCGCCATCGGAGAACGCCATCTGGGCAGTGGACGCGTTCTGTTTCACGACGGCGGAGAAGTATCCTCCCGCGAAGACGGCTGAACCTGCGCCGGTGCGGCTTCCGGATGTTGCCCGCCAGAACCGCGAGAAGGTCAAGGCGCTGAATCCCAACGGTCTGACATGGATGATCCTCACCGCCGGCTTCTACGGGCAGTACAACAGGATTCCGCTCAGGTGGTACACCGAGTTTCTGGAGAGTGCGGACATCGCAAGTTTTGACCACTATCCGGTGACAGGATGGAACAGGCCTGACCGTCTTCCCGAGGTGGGGCTGGCGACGAGGAAACTGGTAAGTATGTGCAGGAAAGGACAGCCGGTCTGGACAGTGGTGGAGTCCAGCGACCAGGACCTTTCGTGGACCGCCCCGCAGACCCGCGGACCGAACCCTGCGGAAATGAGGGCAGAGGTGTGGATGAGCATCGCGGCAGGCGCCAAGGGCATCGGCTACTTCCACATCGCGTTCAATCCGTTCAGATGGATGAATCTGACCGAAGAGATAAAGGAGGAACTGAAGCGGACGAACAGGGAACTGACCGAACTTGCCGGACCGATTGTTCTCGGAGACACGGAAAAGGGGTTGACCGTCTCAGGCGACGAGACCAAAGACCCGTCCGCGCAGGGACACGCGATGATGGCAATCCGCAAGGAGTACGAGGGGAAGACCTATGTGATTGCGGTGAATATGACGCGGGAGACGGTGAAGCCGACTTTCTCGCTCGAAGGGCTGACCGCAGGGAGTGCTGAGGTGTGGAAGGACAACAGGACGATCGGGATCTCGGGCGGCTCATTCAGCGACGAGTTTCCGGCGCTTGCGGTGCGGGTGTATGTATGCCGATAGCAGCGGACTTGCGCGCGGCGCAGGGTGGGTGGTATTGACAAACTTCCCGCAGGTCGTACTATACGGTGAGTCCGCGGGATTCTGCGGTCTGGAACAGGGAGGGCTGTATGCGGTGGCGCAGGATGGCAGTGGCGTGGATGGTTCTGATGTGCGCGGCGGTGTGGACGTGCGCGGCGCACGCCCAGCAGGCATCGAGGAAGATTGTCGTCTTCGATGAGAGTTTCGTAAACACTCCGGCGAAGGAGGCGCTCCTCCAGCAGTTCGGAGGGGTGATTGTCAAGCATCTCCACCTCCTCAACGGTGCGTCGGTCTACCTTCCTCCTCAGGCCGAACGAGCCCTCGGTCGGCTCTCTCAGGTGGTGCGGATAGATGAGGACATAGTTGTGACAGCATCCGGCAAACCGGCCAAGCCGCCTTCGCCCTCTCCCGCAGAGGTGCTTCCGTGGGGAGTAGACAGGATAGAGGCAGACCTTGCCTGGACGACGGCGACCGGTGCTGGCGTCAGGGTGGGAATCCTGGACACAGGGATAGACCTCGACCACCCTGACCTCGCCGCGAACGTGAAGGGTGGCATCAACTGCATCAGTCCGAGGAAGAACGCAGACGACGACAACGGCCATGGCACCCATGTGGCGGGAATCGTCGCGGCAGTCCACAACACCATAGGTGTGGTCGGAGTGGCGCCTGAAGTGTCTCTGTACGCTGTCAAGGTCCTCGCGAAGAACGGGACAGGATTCCTGTCAGACATCATCGAGGGACTCGACTGGTGCGTCGCCAACGGCATCAGGGTTGCGAACATGAGTTTCGGGTCTTCGGTCGGGAACCAGTCGTTCCACGATGCCATCTCGCGGGCCTACAACGCGGGGGTTGTCCTTGTGGCTGCGGCAGGCAACGAATCAGGACCTGTCTCATACCCGGCGAAGTACCCGGAGGTCATCGCCGTCTCTGCTGTCGGCCGCAACGCGGACGGGTCGCTGTCATTCGCATCGTTCAGTAACTTCGGACCAGAAATCGACCTTGCCGCTCCCGGGGTCTCCGTCTTTTCCACCTACAGGAACGGGACCTACGCGACGATGAGCGGCACGAGTATGGCCGCTCCCCATGTCACAGGTGTCGCGGCGCTTGTTCTCTCCGCGAAGGGCGCGATGTCTCCTGCGGCGCTGGAGGGCTGGCTGAAGAGCACGGCGGAAGACCTCAGTCTTCCCCCTGAACAGCAGGGCGCAGGTCTTATCAGGGCTGACGCAGCGGTACAGTAGGTCCTCTGCGTCACAGCGGGGGTGCGAGGGGGGAGAGTTGAACTCCCACGGGTTTCCCCGCTGGATCCTAAGTCCAGCGCGTCTGCCAGTTCCGCCACCCTCGCGGTGATGTGGTATGTATGGTACTCTGCGGAGGACAATTATCCAACCCGCGGGACGGCGGCAGTTTATCTCGCGAGAAGACCGAAACCGGAAAGCAGTGCAAAGAGGTTCTTCCTGACCGCGGCGCACGCGGGCGAATCGTCAGGGATGTCAAGCAGTCCCTTGCCCTCCTCGCTTCTCTCCAGCACCTCGCTGTCAAAAGGCAGGCAGAATGCGGGAGGAAGCGGAAAGTTGATCTCCTTTGAAGGCGCGCGCGTTGCGCTTCCGTACTCGTTGAGGACGAGGCAGGTGTGCCTGATGGAGAGGTCAAGATTCCTGCCGACGGAAAGGATGTTCTCCACGCTCCGTGCCGAACTTCGCGTTATCTGGGATGTGATGAAAAGGATGTCAAGGTTGCGCGTCGTCCTGCGCGAAAGGTGCTCAAGCCCCGCTTCGTTGTCCATCACCACGAAGGCGTAGTTGTGCTGGAGTTTGTCCAGACACTCCCGCAGGATGTGGTTGGCCGCGCAGTAGCAGCCGGGCCCTTCCGTCCTTCCCATCAAGAGGAGGTCAAATCCCTCGCTCTCCCTGATGGCGTCGCGCACCCTGAACTCAAGGTACTGCGCCTTGTCCATTCCCGGAGGAAGACTGTCGCGTATCCGCGCAACCTCATCGGTAATCTGGACAATGCTCCTCGGCTGCTCCACTCCGAGCGCGTCGCTCAGGGTGCTGTTCGGGTCGGCGTCCACCGCAAGCACCGGCTTGTTCCCCGCGCGCAGAAGAGCGCAGACGATCAATGCGGCAAGGGTTGTCTTGCCGGTTCCGCCTTTTCCCGCGACGCCTATGGCGACCATCGTTGTCCGCGCCTATGAATCGGCGGCCTTCTGTTCCGGCTGTCCTGATACACAACGGCTGACAGACGGGAACTGTTCAATCCGCGTGTGAGGGAGAAACAGCGCGGCGAAGTACTCGTCCATATACGCAGGGTCGCGCGAGAGGTCAATGTAGGTCATCTTCGCCGCGATCCGTTCGCAGGTCTCCCGTGCCCGCGCGCTGAGCAGGAGCGCCTGCGCGCCGAGGAGGGAGGTGTTGCCCATAAAGCGGAACTTCCTCGCCGGGATGTCGGGGAGTAGACCGATGCTGACAGCCCTGCGGATGTTGAGGGTGGTGCCGAAACCTCCTGCGATGTAGACCCGCTCCACCTGCTCCCACCGTGTTCCCACGCTCTTCATCAGCGCGGACATCGCCGCGTAGATGGCCGCCTTTGCCCGCAGGAGGTTCTGGATGTCCGACTGGGTGATGACGATGTCGGCGCCGCTTCCCGCCTCGTCCGCCGGAACCACCACGCATTCGGGTCCGAATGCCGACTCGCGCACTAACGGCGCCCCTGAGTGGATCATGCCTGCCCTGTCAATGACGCCGAGGCGCAGGAGTTCCGCAAGAATCTCGATGTATCCGGAACCGCAGATGCCCTGCGCGGGTGCGTCGGCGATCGTCGCAATCTTCCTGCGCCCCTTTTCGACCCGGAACCCCTGCACTGCGCCTGCAACCGCGCGCATGCCGCTGGTGACTCCGCTACCTTCAAAGGCGGGTCCCGCGGAGGCGGAGCAGCAGACGAGCCAGTCGCGGTTGCCGAGGACGATTTCGCCGTTGGTTCCCACGTCGATGAGAAGGCAGGTTTTTCTGGAGCGGAACATCCCGGTCGCCAGCACGTCCGAGGAGATGTCTCCGCCCACATATGCGGACGGGCCTCCCGCAACCCGGAGGACTCCGGAGGGGTTTATCTTGAAGCCTGCGTCCGCCGCGGCGAGCGCCGGGAAAAGGGTTGCGCAGGGGACATACGGTTCCCGCCTGAGGAATGCAGGGTCAATCTTCAGAAGGAGGTGGATCATCGTCATATTCCCGGAGCAGACCACGCAGGTAATCTCATCCAGTCCCACACGGCAGTGAGCAGCCAGGCTCCTGATGACCTCGTTGATTGTCTCGATGACGAGGTGGTGGAGTTGCTCAAGCCCTTCTCCTTTCTCCGCGTGGATAATCCGGGAGATGATATCGTCTCCGTACCTGCTCTGGCGGTTGAAGGTCACTTCTGTCCTCACCACATTGCCGCCGCACAGGTCAACCAGACTTGCCGCAATGGTCGTTGTGCCGACATCCACCGCCACGCCGTAGTTCTTCTTTGATGTGTCGCCCGTCTCCGTCAGGATGATTTCGCTTCTGCCGTCAGATTCGGCGACCGTAACTGTCACCTCCCAGCTGCTGTGCCGCAACAGTCCGGGGAGTTTGCGCAGGGACGCAAGGCCGAGGGGGGGCGCGGACACACGGTGCGCCTGCAGCGCGCGCCACACCCTGTCAAGGTCGCTGACCGAGTCGGTATGCGAAGGCGGGGGCAGGCGCAGGAAAAACTTCCTTGTCAGCGGCAGAAGCGGAAACCTCGCTCTGACAGGCACCCTGGCCGCAAAAAACTCCTCGCTTTTTTCAAAGAAGCGCGCTGCCACCTCTTCCGCGGGTCTTGTTTCCCAGAGCACCTGCGCGACGACAGTGCCGCGCACGAATGTCCGGCAGGCAAGCACGATGCCCTTTGCGCGTTCCTCCGGCGTGACCTTGCCGGTCGGTTCGGTTGCCACCTCTCCGTGAAGAATCCTGACCTTGCATCTGCCGCAGGTTCCCTTTCCGCCGCAACTTGACGGCACGGGGATGTCAGCCCGGATGAGGGCGGTCAGAAGGTCTGTGCCCGGGGAGACCGCAACGGTTCGTTCCCCTGGCTGGAAGGTCACCGCCACATACGCCATACGCTGCCGCTCCTTTTCCCTCAGGAGATGAGGGCGTCTATGTCGACATACTTTTCAACCAGTTCCTCGGCGAGGGCAATCTTGTCCGAGTCCTCCTCGCGGACTTTGACCACAAGTTCGTGGATACGCGAGGTGACCTCGTATGTACCCTCGTTTGCAAGGATGGTTGGAAAGTCAAGCTGGGTGATGATGTGGAGGATGGACTTGTGCGGCCTCAGCCCTCCGGTGAGCACAAGCCCGATGATGAGTTCGCCGTGCGGGGCGGGCGCGGCGCAGTGCGAGAGCGCGGCGAGAATGAGGTCTTCGCGGTCTCCCGGTGTGACCAGCACCGACTGGGGGAGGAAGTGGTCAAGCGCGTGCCTTGGTGTCATTGCGCCGACGATGACCCTCTGGACCTTGCGGTGCATCCTTCCCGCGCCTGCGAGGACAATGCCGTTGACCGACTCGCAGATCTGCGCGAAGTTCGGCACTGTCAGGAGGGGCGCAAACGGGATGAGTCCCAGAAGGGGCAGGCCCAGCCGGTCAAACGCGCGCGTGAGGTATGTTCTGATCGTATGCATCTTCTCTGGCATCACCTTGTTGACGATGACGCCTTTGATCTCGCACCCCGCCTGCTGGAGCAGCGCGCGGTTGAGGCACACTTCGTCAACAGGCCTGCCGATGCCGCCGATGGTGATGAGCACGACCGGCGCGTCAAGCGCCTTCGCGACAGTCGCGTTGCTGAGGTCGAACACGGAACCGACTCCCGCGTGTCCCGTGCCTTCGATGACCACGAACTCCGCGTTCTGCGCCACCGCGCGGTAACTCTGCGTGATCTGGGCGAGGAGTCCTGCCGAATCCGGGTTGTCAAGATACGCCCTCGTGAATCCTTCCTCAACGGCGACGGGATTCATATCCTTCAGTGCGCAGGGAAATCCGCAGAGATTCCTCAGGAGTACCGCGTCTTTGTCAACCTTCTGGTTCTCGACGAGGAGGTACTTCTGGCCGACAGGTTTGATGAATCTGATGCGGGAGAGGCGCTTTCTCAGCGCAAGGAGGAGTCCGATGCTGATGACGGTCTTGCCGTCGTTCTGACGGGTTGCCGCAATGAAAATCCGCTTTTCATTGCCCATTGTCGCCTCCTCTTCGTCGTTGCATTATAGCACACCCGCGGACCTTCCGGCGAAACGCGGCGGCGTCCCGGAGCGCTGTGTTGCCGCGTGTTGACAGCGTGTTGTTCGTGCGGTAACATCTGCCCAACTGCTGTCTGCAGAGGTGGCTATGAAAATTGCGGTCACCGGTAAGGGCGGTACAGGCAAGACGACGGTGAGTGCCGCGCTTGCGACGCTTTTCGCAGGCGAAGGGAAACGGGTTATTCTCATCGACGCAGACCCTGACGCAAACCTTCAGACAACCCTTGGACTTGCCGGCAGCGTGACCCCCCTTGTGGAGATGAGCTCTCTTATCGAGGAGCGCACGGGTGCAGCTCCCGGAGCGCCAAGAGGCATCTTTCTTCTCAATCCGCGCGTGGACGACATTCCGGAACGATTTTTCCTGAAAAGCGGCAACATCCTCCTCGGGGTGATGGGAACGGTCAGGCAGGGAGGCAGCGGCTGCGCGTGCCCGGAGAACGCGTTCCTCAAAGCGCTCCTTCGGCATCTGATCCTCGACCGCAAGGATGTGGTCATTCTTGATATGGAAGCCGGCATAGAGCATCTTGGCAGGGGGACCGCGTCTGGAGTGGACTGGCTGCTCGCTATCACAGAACCTTCCGCGAAAAGTATTGAGACGACGGGGCGGATTATGAAACTTGCCTCAGACCTCGATATCCCCCGGATTGGCATCGTAGGCAACAAGGTGGAAGGAGAGCACCACAGCGGCTATCTGAGGGAACACCTTCCTGAACGCATCCTCGGATTCGTCCCGTACGACGCGTCGCTGAGGGATGCGGACCTGAGGGATTCTGTGCCATGGGAAAAGTTGCCGCGGGTTCTGGAGGCGGTGCGGAGCATCATTGATGAGATGAGGAGGCGGGTATGACTGAGAAGAGAGAAGACCGGGATGCGTGCGGCCGTCCTGAGAGGTTGCTGGACTGGGAGAAGAATCTTGCGGAGCGCAGCCAGATTGAGAAGTTTCTTGAGACAGCGGAGAGGTACTGGTACGGAGAAAGTTTCGGGAGCGAACGGAGAAAGACGCCGTCCTGAACGCGGGGAGGAAGGATGGAACTGCCGCAGGTGAAGTATACCGGTGCAATCAGGCAGGTGACAGTGGGAACCGGACCTGCCAGCATCACCGTGGGAGGGCAGGGGTGCTTCGCGTTTCACTCTTTTGAAGGAGAGATTCCAAATCCACCGGTGATTGCGTACGAGATATGGGACAGCGGAACGCAGGAGTGGCCTGAGGTGTGCAGGCGGGCATATGGAAAGGCGCTGGACGACCCGGTCGCGTGGGCGCGTCACTGCAGGGACGAACGCGGGGCGCGGATACTCGCCGTGTATCTGGTGAGCACCGACCCGACCGGGCTGAACAGGTCTTCCGCCGACGCGGCGAAGATGGTGGAACGGATTGCGGCAGAGGTGAACCTCCCTCTCATCGTGTGGGGCTGCGGACAGATTGAAAAGGACGCCGAGACCCTGCGTCTGGTTGCGGAGGCCTGCCAGGGGAAGAACCTTGCGCTGGGGCCGGCCGAAGAGAAGAACTACAAGCAGATTGGAGCGGCCGCCATCGCGTATGGACACTGCGTCATTGCGTCGTCGCCCATAGATGTCAATCTTGCCAAGCAGTTGAACATCCTTCTTCTGGACCTGGGCGTGCCGGAGGACAGAATAGTGATGGACCCGACGACAGGCGCGCTGGGCTACGGGATTGAGTACACCTATTCGGTGATGGAGCGGGACCGCATCGCCGCGCTCCAGCAGCAGGATGATAAACTCGCATTTCCGATGGTCTGTTTCCTCGGGAAGGAGGTCTGGAAGACGAAGGAGGCGTCGTTGCCGTCAGGGGCTATCCCCGCCCTTGGCACTGAAGAGCGTGGCATCGTGATGGAAGCGATGACGGCGGCGCTCCTTGCGCTTGCCGGTGCGGACATCCTTGTGATGCGCCACCCGAAGGCTATGGAACTGTTTTCCCGTCTGGAGAAGGAACTGTAAGGCCAATGAGACGGTTGATCTTCCTCGTCGCGGAAAGATGCCTCGGCTGCCGGACCTGCGAGATAGAATGCGTGCTAGCGCACGTCGGGGGGAAGACCCTTGAGGAGGTTGTCGGCGAGGGAGGCGGCGGCATGCCGCGGGTCTCTGTAGACGACATATCCGGGCTGGCGGTGCCGCTGCACTGCTGCCAGTGCGAGGCGGCTGCCTGCGTGCTCGTCTGTCCCTCGCGCGCGCTGAGCCGGGACAGCGCGACGGGCATTGTGCGGATTGATGAGACAAAGTGTGTTGGCTGCGGCAGTTGCATTCTTGTCTGTCCGTTCGGGGTCCTGCAGCGGGGAAGCCGCGGCACGGTGATTTCCAAGTGCGATTTGTGCCGGGAGCGTCTTGAGAAGGGCGAATATCCTGCGTGTGTGTCCGGATGTCCGACGGGTGCGCTGCGTCTGGTCGAAGTGAAGGAGGATGGCGGGCGATGAACGGGGCAAAAAGCGCGGTGGCTGGCGTCAGGGAGATTCTTGCGCGGCACGGGTACGAACCGCGGCATCTCGTCGCCATCCTTCAGGATGTGCAGGCGGCGCGCGGATACCTGCCGCAGATGGCGCTGGAACAGATCGCCGGCGCGCTGGGCGTTCCCCTGAGTTCCGTGTACCGCGTGGCAACCTTTTACCGTTCATTCAGTTTGAAGCCAAAGGGGCGGCACCGTGTCACGGTGTGTCTCGGAACCGCCTGCCACGTGCGGGGCGGCTCACAGGTCCTCGACGCTCTTCTTGCGCATCTCGGGATTGAGGCGGGCGGCACCACGGCGGACGGTCTTTTCACCGTTGAAACGGTCAACTGTCTTGGCGCGTGCGCGCTCGGTCCTCTCGTTGTCATTGACGGGGAGTACCACACCAATATGAGCGGAGAACGTGCAATCTCCCTTGTACAGAAGTTTTCGCAGCGGGCACAGGGCAGGTCACGATATGGGGAAGACACGGGTGAGAGACGCAGGCGATCTTGACGCGCTCAGGCGGGCGTTGCTGAGGCAGCGGGCGGCCGTGCGTCGCACGATCGCGATCTCGACGAGGTCTGGATGCTGCGGCAGCGGTGGAGCGGCGCTGTTCCGCGCGTTCCAGCGGGAGGTCAAGAAGCGGGGGCTTGCGGGGAAGATCGCGGTGAGGCAGACCGGCTGCCACGGGTTCTGCGAGAAAGAGCCCACGGCGCTTGTGCTGCCGGACGGCGTGCTGTACCTGAAAGTGTCGCCGGCGGATGCGGGGGACATCGTTGCCGCCGCGGCGTCGGGGAAGACGCCGGTTGAGCGGCTTCTCTACAGGGACCCAGAGACCGGCGCTGCGGTTGCGCACGAGAAAGAGATTCCTTTCTACGCGCAGCAGCAGAGAACTCTTCTGGACGCCAACCGGCTTGTGGACCCGATGGATATTGACGACTACATCGCGATCGGCGGCTACGCGGGGCTCGCGAAGGTCCTGACGGGAATGAGCCCGCAGGACGTCATTGAGAGCGTGACCAGAGCAGGTCTGCGGGGCAGGGGAGGGGGAGGATTTCCGACTGGAAGGAAGTGGCAGTTGTGCCGGAACTGTCAGTCGCTGCCAAGGTATGTGATATGCAATGCTGACGAGGGCGACCCCGGCGCCTATATGGACAGAAGCCTTCTGGAAGGCAATCCGCACCTCATCCTTGAAGGCATGCTTATCGGCGCGTATGCCGTCGGCAGCAGCCAGGGGTTCGTGTATGTGCGCAACGAGTACCCTCTGGCGCTGAAGCACCTCACCGTTGCGCTGAAACAGGCGCAGGAGAGGGGACTGGTCGGCGAAGGAATCCTTGGGACTGACTTTGCCTTCACGGTGGACGTGATGAGGGGAGGAGGCGCGTTTGTCTGCGGTGAGTCAACCGCCCTGATGGCGTCTCTCGAGGGGCGCGCGGGCGAGCCGCGCGCAAAGTACGTCCATACCGTGGAGAAGGGGCTCTACGGTCAGCCGACGGTGCTGAACAATGTGGAGACATGGGCGAATGTGCCGCTCATCATCAACAAGGGATGGCAGTGGTACGCGCAGACGGGAAGCAAGGCAAGCCCCGGCACCAAGATCTTCTCTCTCGTGGGAAAGGTCAACACGACGGGGCTTGTCGAGGTTCCTCTCGGAATGACGCTCAGACAGATTATCTTCGGCATCGGAGGCGGCATCCGCGGACACAAGAGGTTCAAGGCGGTTCAGACGGGCGGCCCTTCCGGCGGATGCCTTCCGGAGCAGTGCCTCGACCTGCCGGTCGATTTCGACACCCTCACCGAATCTGGCTCGATGATGGGGTCGGGTGGGATGATTGTGATGGATGAGGACACCTGCATGGTAGATGTGGCCCGGTACTTTGTGCGGTTCCTGCAGGAGGAGTCGTGCGGGAAATGCGTGCCGTGCCGGGAAGGGCTCCGCGCGATGGAGGAGGTTCTCACGCGCATCACCGCCGGCAACGGGACCGAGGAGGATCTCCGCTCTCTTGAGGATCTGTCCGCTCTGATGAAGGACGCTTCGCTGTGCGCGCTGGGAACGATGGCGCCCAATCCTGTTCTGACGACGATGCGGTACTTCGGCGACGAATATCTTGCGCACATCAGAGAGAAGAGGTGTCCCGCGGGCGTGTGCCGGGATCTGGTCCAGTATGAGATTGACGCCGCTGCGTGTACGGGATGCACTGCGTGCAGCCGCGTCTGCCCGTCACACGCCATACAGGGGGAAAAGAAAAAGCCGCATGTCATTCTTCAGGACAGATGCCTCAAGTGCGGGGCGTGCTTCCGCGCGTGCAGGTTCGGCGCGGTGAAGAGAGGATAGGATGGTTCATCTGACACTCGATGGGAAAACGGTCGGGGCGGAGGCGGGCGAGCCGCTTCTGGAGGTCGCGCGGAGACAGGGCAAGGAGATCCCGACGCTCTGCCACCACCCGGCGCTTGAGCCGTACGGCGCGTGCCGGTTGTGCATCGTGGAGGTGGAACGCAGATCCTCGCGCAAGATTGTGACATCCTGCAACTTCCCCGCGGAAGATGGCCTGACGGTATGGACCGATTCGCCGCGGGTGATGAACAACCGCCGGCTCATTCTCGAACTCCTTCTCGCCCGCTGTCCCGGGGTTGAAGCGATTGAGCGCCTTGCGAAGGTGTACGGCAGTGATGGCTCGCGCTTCCGGAAGAGCGCGGAGAAGTGCATCCTGTGCGGGCTGTGTGTCAGGGTGTGCGAGGAGGTGATCGGAGTCAGCGCCATCTCGTTTGCGGGAAGAGGCGTTGACAGGAGGGTGGTGACTCCCTTTGAGCAGAGCAGCAGCGAGTGCATCGGATGCGGAGCGTGCGCGGCGGTCTGTCCGACCGGCGCCATCTCCATCGAAGAGGTGGCGCTGGCGCGCAGGGTGAACCCGTTTGCTACCGAGGTCGAGATGGCGCGGTGCGCGCGGTGCGGCGCGCCGGTCGGACCATCCCGCCAGATAGCGTTCATCCGCAAGAAACTGAACCTGCCGGAAGAGATCCTCGGTGTATGCGCAGCATGCAGGCGGAAGGAGTATGGAAAGAAACTGCTCAGTGTGAGCGAAGCGGTCCGGAGGAAAACATGAGCCAGGATGGCAGAATGTCGCAGACACAGGCGAAACTTGCGGCGGAGCGGCTGATCGCCCAGAAGCCCCAGTGCGGGTTCGGCGCGCTGGGCATCTGCTGCCGCAACTGCGCGATGGGACCCTGCCGCATAGACCCCTTTGGCGAAGGGGCGCAGACAGGCGTCTGCGGGGCGGATGCGGACACCATTGCGGCGCGAAACTTTCTCCGGATGGTTGCCGCCGGTGCAGCCGCTCACTCAGACCACGGACGCGCGGTGGCTGACACGCTGGTGAAGGTTGCGAAGGGAGAGGCGCCCGGGTACCGGATTACCGACGAGTACAAACTGCTGAAGGTGGCGCGCGACTTCGGTATCCAGACGAAGGGAAAAAAGACGGAGGAGATTGCCCTTGAAGTTGGCGAAACCGCGCTCCGCGAGTTCGGCAGCCAGCACGGTCCTTTGCTGTATACCCGGAAAGCGCCGCTCAGGAGGCAGGCGCTATGGGCGAAGCACGGCGTCGTTCCGCGCGGAATAGACAGGGAGGTTGTCGAGGCGCTCCATCGCACCCACATGGGCACCGACCAGGAGTTTCACAGTGTGATGCGGCAGGCAACGCGCTGCGCGCTTGCTGACGGGTGGGGCGGATCTATTATTGCCACCGAGTTGCAGGACATCCTCTTCGGCATTCCAGAACCGGTTGTCGGAACGGTTGATTTCGGGGTGCTCAGGCAGGACACGGTGAACATCATCGTCCACGGACACGAGCCGCTGCTCTCCGAGATGATAGTGATTGCCGCGGAGAGCGAGGAGATGAAGGCGCGCGCGCGTGAGAAGGGCGCCAGCGGCATCACAGTCGGCGGCATCTGCTGCACGGCCAACGAGATCCTGATGAGGCACGGCATTCCCATCGTGGGTAACTTCCTGAATCAGGAACTTGCGATTATGACGGGCGCGGTTGAGGCGATGGTTGTGGATGTCCAGTGCGTGATGCAGTCGTTGCCCGCCGTTGCCTCCTGCTTCCACACGAAGGTGCTGACCACCTCTGACAAGGCGCGCATCGCGGGAGCCGAGCACATCCAGTTCACCGAGGAAAACGCGCTGGAGCAGGCGAGGTTGATCGTGCGCATGGCGATAGACAATTTCAGCAACCGCGTCCGCGACCGCGTGGTCATTCCCGACCGCAGGATGACCCTTGTGGCGGGTTTCTCTCACGAGAGCATCCTCTACACGCTGGGCGGGATGTTCCGCGCCTCTTACCGGCCACTGAACGACAACATCATCAACGGCAGGGTGCGGGGTGTTGCCGGCGTCGTGGGATGCAACAACCCAAAGGTCGCCCACGATGAGGCGCACCTCGCGGTTGTCAAGGAACTGGTGAAAAACGATGTGCTTGTGCTCCAGACAGGATGCGCTGCGATTGCGTCGGCGAAAGCAGGGCTTCTTGACCCTGTGCTGGGGCTTGCTTTCTGCGGAGACGGACTGCGGGAGGTGTGCGAGGCGGTGGGCATCCCGCCGGTCATCCATATGGGGTCATGCGTTGACAACAGCCGGATTCTCATCGCAGCGACCGCACTCGTCAAGGAGGGAGGTCTCGGAGACGACCTGTGCGAACTGCCGTGTGCTGGCGCCGCGCCTGAATGGATGAGCGAGAAGGCGGTCTCCATCGGTCAGTACTTTGTCGCGTCCGGCGTCTTCACCGTGTTCGGAGTGACCTGGCCGACGCTGGGCAGCAAGAACCTTTCGCGCTACCTCTTTGAGGAGATTGAGGCAGAGTATGGCGGGAGATGGGCGTACGAGCAGGACCCTGTGAAGATGGCTCAGATGATGATCGCCCACATCGACGCGCGGAGAAAAGCGCTCGGGATAGACAGGGCGAGGGAGAGAGTGCTGTACGATATGGCGATGCGCAGAGAACTGTGAGGCGCACCTGCCAGTGCCGACTGATGGAGGAACACGATGTCAAAGATCATCGCGTCAGCCGCAATCAGGGGAGCCCACGCCATCCTTCAGAGGTCAGAGCAGGCATGGAAGGAGGCGATGGACACCTACGGGGCTTCCCAGGAGGTTCACTTCCCTGAAACCGCCTACTATCTCCCCATCATCTACGGCATTGTCGGCATCCCGGTAAAGACGCTCGGCGACATGGAGCCGGTCTTTGCGCTGTGCCGTCGCATGCTGCCGGAGCCGGTGCGCGAACAGTGCCATCTGCCGTATCTCGGTCCGACGCTGGATGCCGGAATGGTCACCCTGTTTGCCGAGGAGATGCACGAGGCAATCCGTTACCTGAAAGAGCCGAACGTCTACTGTCCCGAGGAGGAACCGTCGGAGGGACAGATGTGGCTTGGCGCCGCAAACGACATCATCCTGCGCAAGCGGGGCATCGAGTTTGTGGACGGAACCGCTCCCGGTTTTGCCGCGGTGGTCGGCAGCGCGCCTGACAGCGCGACCGCGGCGCGCATTGCCCAGCAGTTGCAGGAACGGAACCTGTACGTGTTCATGTGCGCCTCCCACAACGGAATCACCTTTGCCGAGCAGTTGAAACAGGCGGGGATGCAGGTCGGCTGGCCTGTGCGGCTTGTCCCCTTTGGACCAGAGATAGGGCAGGCGGTCTTTGCGCTTGGATTCGCGGTGCGGGCAGCGATGAGTTTTGGCGGCATTGAGCCAGGAGAGTACCGTAAGATTCTCATCTACAACAAGGACAGGATCTTCGCCTTTGTGCTTGCGCTCGGCGCGGTGACCGACGAGTGGTATGCGAACGCGGCGGGCGCGATCAACTTCGGTTTCCCGACCATTGCGGACTCGCAGATTCCGCAGATACTGCCGACGGGCGTCTGCACGTACGAGCATGTGGTCTCCGGCGTCCCGCACGATGCCATCGTCTCAAAGGCGGTGGAGGTGCGCGGACTGAAGGTGACGGTCAGCCGCATCCCTATCCCCGTGGCGTACGGCCCGGCGTTCGAGGGCGAGCGGGTCCGCAAAGAGGACCTTGCGGTTGAGGCAGGCGGGTCAAGAACCGACTCGTGCGAACTGACGGTCAGCCGCCCTCTGTCAGAAGTGGAGGACGGGAAGGTCGAGGTTGTCGGTCCCGACCTTGACCAGATTCCCGACGGAGCACAGATACCTCTGGGGGTCCTGACCGAGGTGGCGGGCAGGGAGTTTCAGGAGGAGTTTGAGCCGATTCTTGAACGGCAACTTCACAACTATGTCAACTACATCAACGGCGTGATGCATATCGGACAGCGGGATATCGTATGGCTGCGTGTGAGCAGGAAAGCGAAGGAGAAAGGGTTCCGCCTCTCGCACCTCGGCGTGGTGATCCATGCCAAGTATCACGAGGTCTTCTCGGCAATCGTGGACAAGGTGCAGGTGCGGATTTTCACCGAAGAAGCGAAGGTCAGGGAACTGCGCGAGAAGGCGCGGGAGATCTGGAAACGCCGGGACGAGCGGCTGGCGGGGATGACCGATGACGAAGTGGACACCTTCTACTCCTGTACTCTCTGCCAGTCGTTTGCGCCCACCCATGTCTGCGTGGTCACGCCGGAACGGACAGGCCTGTGCGGGGCGTTCTCGTGGCTGGACTGCAGGGCTTCCCACCGGATCAATCCGCAGGGGCCGAATCAGCCGGTGAAGAAGGGCGATGTCATTGACGCAACGCTCGGCCAGTGGAGCGGGGTCAACGAGTTCGTGAAGTCCGCGAGCCGCGGCGCGCTGGAGCGGGTGAGCATCTACAGTTTGATGAACGACCCGATGACCACCTGCGGCTGCTGCGAGTGCGTGGCAGTGGTTCTGCCCCAGTGCAACGGCATTATGACCGTCAATCGCGACTACAAGGGCGACACGCCGTGCGGGATGAGGTTTACCACGCTGGCTGGCACTATCGGCGGCGGCAGGCAGACGCCGGGATTTCTCGGCCACTCCAAGTTCAACATCACTCAGCGGAAATACCTCTCGGCGGAGGAGGGGTTCAAGCGTCTCGTGTGGATGCCGAAAGCCCTCAAGGATGAGATCCGGGAGCGCATTGAAGCGCGCGCCGCCGAGATCGGCATCCCTGACTTCCTTGACAGAATCGCCGATGAGACGGTCGGGGTGACGGAGGAGGAGATTCTGCCGTTCCTTCAGGAGAAAAAACACCCTGCTCTGGAGATGGCACCGCTGCTGTGAGCAGACAACCGAGGAGACCGTATGGCGCTGAAGCCGCTTGACATTTTCAAGTTCCTCCCGAAGACCAACTGCAAGGAGTGCGGGTTCCCGACCTGCCTCGCGTTCGCGATGCAGATCGCGATGGGCAAGGAGGAACTGGCAAAGTGCCCGTATGTGAGCGAATCCGCCCGCGCGGAACTGTCCCGGTCCGCCGCCCCGCCGATACGGACGGTGGTCATAGGCAAAGACAGCGGGAAGGTGACGCTCGGCGGAGAGACAGTCCTTCACCGGCACGAAAAGACCTTCTACAACCCCACGGCCATAGGAGTGAAGATTGCCGAGGGGATGCCGGAAGAGGAGATCACGCGGAGGATTGCCGCGGTCAGCCAGGTGAAATGCGAGCGGGTCGGGCTGAAACTCCAGCCAAATCTCATCGCGGTGCAAGACGAGGGAAAGGGCAGGTTCAAAGAACTTGCCCGGCGCGCCTCCGACACTGGCCTCGCGCTGGTGCTCATCAGCGATGACGCGGACCGTCTCAGGCAGACGGCGCAGGAGTTTCAAGCCGCCCGCCCGCTTTTGATGCCCGCAAGCAGCCAGGGCAGGGACAATGTGGTGCAGTGCGCGAAAGACCTCTCGCTGCCCTGTGCGGTCATCGGCTCTGATGCGGAGGACCTCGCAGGGCGGGCGCAGGAGGCGGAACGGGCGGGCGTGAAGGATATCGTGCTGGCCATCGTCAACGCAAGCCCGTCCGTTGTCTTCAGGACGCTGGTGACCGTCAGGCGGGCGGCTATCCTTGGCAGAATCAGCCAACTGGGGCATCCGGTGCTTGCGCTGCCGTACCTGCTGACGGACGACCGGCTTCTGGAGTCCGTGTATGCGGCGGTGATGGTCGCCAAGTACGCCAGCGCACTTGTCCTGTCCGACCTCAGCGGCGAGACATTCTTCCCGCTTGCGCTTGCGCGGCTGAACATCTTCACCGACCCGCAGCGGCCGATGGCGACTCCGGAGGGCGTGTACGAGATAGGTTCTCCAACGAAGGACGCGCCGGTCTTCCTGACCTCAAACTTCTCGCTGACCTACTACATTGTGTCAGGAGAGATAGAAAACAGCAGGACCCCCGCCTACCTGCTCGTGCAGGATACTGAAGGACTGTCTGTGCTCACATCCTGGGCGGCCGACAAACTGAACGCGGAGACGATAGCGGCGCTGGTGAAGAAGACGAAGATTGAGGAGAAGATCTCCCACCGGACGCTCATCCTTCCAGGGGTGCTGTCGCAGGTGGTGGGCGAACTGGAGGAGGAACTGCCGGGATGGAAGATTCTCCTCGGTCCCCGCGAGGCGTCTCACCTGCCGGCGTTCGTCCGCAATCTCCCCGCGAGGTAGTGGGCAACAACGGAGGCGGCATGCTCTTGATCGCAGAGAATCTCAATGTGATGGACAAAACGCTCAGGCAGGCAATGAAGGAGCGGAAGAAGGAACCTCTCCAGAAGATTGCAAGAGAGGCAGCGAAAAGAGGGCTGGATGTCCTTGACCTGAACATCGGCCCCGCCCGCAAGGACGGGCCGTCGCTGATGGAGTGGGTCATTGCCGCGGTGCGCGAGGTTGCTGACCTGCCGCTGTCTCTTGACACGACCAACATCGAAGCGATGCGCGTCGGGCTGGAGATGGAGGGAGATCGCGCGATCATCAACTCCATTCAGGCGACGCCGGAGCGGATGGAGCAGTTGCTTCCTCTGATGCAGAAGCACGGCGCCCGGTGCATCGCGCTCCTCATCGGAAAGGAAGGTATGCCGCGGGATGCGACGGAGAGAGGGGCGCTTGCGGCGGAGTTCGCCGCGGCCGTGGACGAGTACGGCATCCCGCACGAGCGGGTCTTCTTTGACCCGGTCGTGCTGCCTGTCGCGTACCAGCAGGACCAGGTGGTTGCCGTCATTGAGTTCATGCGGATGCTCAAGGAGATGCTGCCGGATTTCAACTCCACCTGCGGGCTGTCAAATGTCTCAAACGGAGTGCCTGCGGAACTGAGGCCACTGGTGAACAGGACATATCTGGCGATGCTTGCCGACTGCGGGATGACCAGCGCGATCGTGGACCTTTTTGACTCGCATCTGGTCTCCCTTGCCCGGGGAGGAAGCCAGAACATAGCCGGAATCATCCGGCGGACGGTCGAGGGCAACGAGGATTTCGCCGGCCTGTCTGAGGAGGAGACGGCGTACGCCAAGACGGTGAGAGTTCTTCTCGGGAAGACGATATACTCTCACTCGTGGCTGAAACTGTGAGCGACAGATGGCATCCGGAGGGCTTACGGAAGCGCGCATTCGCGCCGTGTCCGAGTTGAGACAGAGTCCGCCCGAGCAGATTGCGAGGGACGCAGGGGCGGTCTGGAACGAACGTCGTGGCCTGCTGGAAGTGCCCTACTTCAACACGACGGCGTCCATCCGCGTCGCCGATGGCAAAAGCGAGCCGGAGGGGCGTCTCACAGAGAAGGAAGAGGTGCTCACCCTCCACTACCTCCTCGGGTGCAGGGCGCCGCGCGCGACGGGGCAGGTGATAGGGTTTCAGGAACTGGAGACAGGGAGCGTCTACCTGCCGTCCATCGTTGGACGGGTGTACAAGCCGCTGGTTGCGGCATTCGGGGCGCATCCTGAGAAACTTTTTGAGCGCGCGGCGGCTCTTGGCGGCGTGCGCTGCGCGGAGCCAGACAACGCCATCAAGTTTCAGGCGTACCCGCGCGTGACCGTCTTCCTGGTGTTCTATCCTGCCGACGATGAGTTCCCCGCGGACTGCACGATGCTGTTTGACGCGGATGTGCGCGGCATCCTGACGACGGAAGATGTGGTCGTGCTGTGCGAGGAGATTGCCGAACATCTCGTATCCGGCCTCCACTGAGAAGGCGCCGGTTCTCGTTGTCTCACTCAACCCAGAACGCATACAGGCGGGAAGGCGCGTCTCCCCAGGTCTCTCGCAGCGTCGCTCTGACCCCTTCAAGCGGATGGTCGACGGGGATCCGGACGAGCCGGTGATGGTTGTCCGCGGTGGAGTAAAGCGTGTGCCAGTTCCCGCCCGTTTTGCCCTCGACAAGGAGCGCGCGGGGCAGACAGGGGGGAAGCGTCCTCAACTGGTCGTCCCTCTGGTGCCTGCTCATCTGGATGAGGAGGTCAAGTCCGCTGTCGAGAATGAGGCAGATCTCGCGCACATCCTGCGCTGCGGGGAAACAGTAGGAGATCCAGTCGCCCGGCCGCCACTGCCACGCATGGGGGTCATCGCCAATCTGCCGGTTCCACCCGTCGCGCACAGGTTCAGGGTCGCCCTGAGAGGACGTAAGCCGCGCGGCGCGGGTCAGCGCGGAAAACTCCTGCCTGACTCCGGGAAGATACGCGTCGTCGGCAAGGAGCGTCTGCTGGAGTTCGCCGACAAAGGGGAGTAGTTCGTGCGGCAGGCACCCTTTCCTGACCGCCATCGCCGCCGCCGTTCCCACCGCCTGTCCCATCGAGCAGCCGGTTCCCATCACGCGCGTGGAACTCATCGCGATGTGGGTGCAGCCGGCGTCGCGTCCCGCGCACATCAGGTTCCTGACGGTCTTTGAGACAAGGCACCGGTAGGGGATGCCGTAGGGCGAGGGCGCCCTGTGGAAGAGTGTGGGGGGAGCGCCGATGCGCACTGCGTGGAACCCTGCGGGATGGTGGTCGTCCATCGACCAGCCGCCGTAGGCGACCGTATCGGGGAACCGCCCTCCCGACTCGATATCCTTCTGCGAGAGAGTGTGGAGCGTCACGTACCGTCTGCTCTCTCTCTTCGCGGGGAGAAACTGAAGCCATTCAAGCGCCCAGCGCGCCGCCTCGTCCCGGTGCGGGCAGCGGTTCTTGATGTGGTCCCACACGCCGAGGCAGATCTTCAGGAGTTCGTCCCTCACCGTTTCGGCGTCCGCAATCGTGTTCTGTTCTCCGCCCAGTTCCACCCACCAGTAGCCCATCCGGTACCACCGGTGCCCCGCTTCCCCGTACGGCAGTTCCTCGCATCTGTCGTACCGATACGCCCATGCCGGCGGTTCGAACTTCTGAGGGGCAGGGTACTCTCGCGCCTCAAAGAGGCAGGTCATCCCCATCGTCTTCGTATCGGGATGCTCCGGCGCGAGCGACTCTCCAAACTCGTCCCGTCCCTCTCTGCCCATCCGGAACTCTGCGCCGGAAAGCGGAGCAAGGATGCCGTCTCCTGAGCAGTCGACGAAGATGAAGGCGGAAACTGTATGCCATGTCTGCGTCGTCATCTGCCAGCCAGTGACCGACTGGACAGCGCCCGAAGCGACCTGCGCCTCCACGCACGAGCAGTTCAGGAGGAGACTGACGCGGGGCTCCCGCGTCGCCGCCTCGTAGAGTACAAGGTCCCAGAGAGAAAAATCTGCGTGCGGATTGTGCCGGAGGTTCTCAAGGCGCAGTTCCTCGAGGATGCCTGTCTCCCGGAGGTGTTTCAGCCGGTTGTGCCTGTCCGCCCCGCAGATGTGGACCCGGCATTCGCTTGAGGCGTTTCCCCCAAGCACCGGCCGGTCGTGCATCAGGACGACCCTTGCCCCGCGCCGCGCCGCGGAAACGGCGGCGCACAGCCCTGCCATTCCTCCGCCGACAACGCAGACATCAGCCTCGTGATTCACGCGTCCAGGCATCCTCATTCCTCACCTCTTCCCGGAGAAAGACGCAGACCGCCCGCGCGAGGTCGCGGCCGAAGGCCCGCGCGGTTTTTTGATTCACCTCGCGTCGTCCGGCGCGCGCGTACGGGATCTCAATGGTTGTCGCCAGTAACATCCCCGGCAGGGATGTCGCCCACCGGGTCGAAGACAGCAGGTCAGGCGGGTGCGCAACGTTCCATGTTGTCCCGAACGGGATGATACAGTCCGCTGAGAATGGCAGCGGGCCCTGCGCTACCCGCGCCAGCGTCCTTGCGAATGCCTGCTGTGCGTGCCAGACCGCGGAAACCGGGGAGCCGACAAGAAAGATCTCCTCGTTTTCCTCCCCGGAAAGATACGGGCAGTGAAGGTCGAGAAATGCGACGAGACGGGAGCCAGACCATCCGGGAAGGAACTCTCTGAGCGCGGCAACCTCGGGGTAGAGGGAGACGCCCGCATAGTCGCGGTTGTGGTCGTGAGGAATCCTGTTTTTTCCCTGGTCGCCGTTCTCCACGCCGTCTTTGTCCACAAAGGGGACGCTGAAAAACTCGACGGCATCTCTCAGCCAGATGCCCTCCGGCGACGGCGAGAGCGTTTCGTCTATGAATCCCTCCAGCACATAGTTTGCCATCATCTCGCACGCGTGGTGCCGGCAGGTGAAGGCAACCCGGAAGAGTGGTTCCCCTGCGAGACAGCCGAACGAGACTGTTTCGACATCCCTGCCCTGCCGGGACCTGCACAACGTTCCTGCGGAAAGATGCGCGTTGGCCTCGCGGGAAGCGCAGAACCGCCAGAGGTGTTCCTGCTGGTAGGGCATGCCGACGGAAAAGTGGACATCGTCTCCCGGGATGACGGCGGTGAACGAGTTGTCCCGCACGCACTCCCTGCCAAGCCATCTCCACGAGATGCCCGCGTCTGCGCTGACCGCTGGCCCGCATGCCCCGATGACGGGAGAGCCGGTGAACCGAAAGGTGAGCCGTTTGCCTGCGGCGCCGCGGACGCGGAAGCACCAGTAGAACCAGGTGCCCTCTGTATCCCGGATATCCTGCCTGAGGAAGGCGGTGTCCGCGTTCGTTTTTTCCACGACGATGTTGCCGCCGGGGAACGCACCGTCTATTGAAAAAGCCATCGCCGTCTACCGACCAGCGCGAGAGATGATGATGCGCTCAAGGACAACTGGCTCAATCGGTCTGTCGAAAGGACCGCGCGCGACCTTGCTGATGGCGTCCACCACATCCTGCCCCGAGATGACCTGCCCGAAGATGGTATGCTTGCCATTCAGCCACTGAGTCGGGGCGACCGTCACGAAGAACTGGGAGCCGTTGGTGTTCGGTCCGCGGTTTGCCATGGCAAGGCGGCCTGGACGGTCAAAGACGAGTTCTTTCCGGCACTCGTCGGCGAACTCGTACCCTGGACCGCCTGTGCCGTTTCCGAGCGGGTCTCCTCCCTGAATCATGAAGTTCGGAATCACGCGGTGGAAGACGGTGCCGTTGTAGAGAGGTTTCTTCACCTTTTTGCCCGTGGCAGGGTCTGTCCATTCCTTTGTCCCGTTCGCGAGCCCGATGAAGTTCTCCACGGTCTTCGGCGTCTCTTTCTCAAACAGTTCGCAGACGAACTTGCCCTTTGAGGTCACGAAGGTTGCCGTCAGGACTCCCTGCTGGGCGGAAAGAGGCATTGCCGCGCCCGCAACAAACGCACACATCGAAAGGACGAGTATCTTTTCCATAGACACAGGATACCACTGACCTGTTGGTGAAGGCAAGCAAAAACCGCGGCTGTCTCATCTTGCCACAGACACGCGCGGAATGTAACCTATCTGACTATGTGCGAGAACCAAAGACAGATTGCGGCAGTTGTTCTCGCGGCGGGCAGGGGGACGAGGATGGGCCCTACGCCTGTGCCGAAGGTGTGCCTTCCTGTGGCAGGTATCCCCGCGCTTCTGCGCGCAGTCCAGATGTACGCTGCCTGCGGCATCAGAGAGCAGGTTGTCGTCGTTGGCGACCGCGCCGACGAGGTGAGAAAGGTTCTGGATGGCTGCGCGGCTTCCATCTCGTTTGCGGTTCAGCCGGAGCCGCGCGGAAGCGGGGACGCGGCGCGCATTGGCGTCGACGTCCTTGTTCGGCGCGGCTTTGACGGCGACATACTCCTTGTCGCCGGTGACAAGGTGATTGACGAAGGATGGCTTGTCGGTTTTCTGCGGGCGTGGCAACAAGGAGCGTATGATGCGCTTTTTGCGGTGGGAGACGTCCGGTGCCATCCTGAATCAGGCAGGGTTATCCGCGACGAGCAAGGCAAGGTTGCAGGCATTGTCGAGGTGCCGGACATTGCCCGGCTGAGGTTCCTTGACGCTCTCAGGCAGATGTCGGCGGACAGTCCCGTGTCTTTTGCCGCCGCGCGGCACGCAAGCAACGCGTTCTTCTCCAGCGCGAAGAAGGCGGGTCTCGTGCTGGCCGAACTTTCGCGCGCCTGCAGAGGCGGCGACGTGCTGGACAGGCAGGCCATCGACAGGTTGCTTGGCGGAGGAGAAGCCGCTGCGGTCGTCGGACGCAGGAGGCTTCCCCTCCCGCGTCTTCTCGAGGCAGAAGAGGCAAACCTGTCGGTCTATCTCTTCAGGAAAGACGCACTGTGCCGGGCTCTGTCCCGGCTGACCCCTGCCAACGCGCAGGCGGAGGAGTACCTGACGGATGTCGTGGGCATCATTGCCGCCTCTGGCGGAAGGGTGGAGACATACAGGACCGTTCGCGACGACGAGGTGTTGGCGTTCAATACCCCTGAGGAACTGGCGCGGATTGAGGAGCGTCTGCGCGGCAGGCCGGGATGCAGGGAGAAAGAAAGAAAAGAATGCTGACGGCGACACAGTGGCTGCGTCTGTGCGCGGGAGAAGAAGGCAGGCGGCTGTTTGCCTCTCTGTCCGGGCAGGGGTCGTGGACAGAGTCCAGGCGCCGCGCGACGGAAGACCTGCTTGAGAAGTTCCTCGCGCGCTTCGGAGACCGGAAGGTTGTCCTTGCCCGCGCGCCCGGCCGGCTGAATCTGATGGGCAGGCATATTGACCATAGAGGCGGGTATGTCAATATGGTCTGTCTTGACAGGGACATCATGGTTGCCGTCGCGCCGAGGGATGATCGCCGGGTCTGCCTCACGAATGTTGACGGACAGAGGTTTCCGGACTCGGAGTTCTGTCTTGACCATCTTGTGCCCCCGGGGTTCACCGACTGGGCGGACATTATCAACTCGCGCCACGTCGCCGAGCAGAACGCAAAGCGAAAAGGGGACTGGAGCAACTACGCGCGGGCTGCGTGCGCATGGTTCATTGCCAGGGGCAGGATGAGCCGGGGGTACGATGTCGCGGTGACCGGCGACATCCCGATTGGCGCGGGTCTCTCGTCGTCCTCCGCGCTCATTGTGGCGCTTGTCGAGGCGCTGAGCGTGTTTGAAGGGTGGCGAACAGACGACCGGGCGAGATGGGCCGAAGAGGCGGGAACCGCGGAGTGGTATGTGGGCACGCGCGGAGGGTTCGGAGACCATGCGGCAATCATCTTCGGCAGACAGGGGTGCGTGGCGCGCATAGGGTTTTTCCCGCTTGCCTGCCTCGATGTGTTTCCCGCTCCTGCCGGCTGCGGGATTCTTGTCTGCCACTCGGGGTCTGCGGCGCGCAAGACCGCAGGAGCACGAGACATCTTCAACCACAGGGTTGCCTGCTACGAAATCGGAGAGGAACTGCTCCAGCGCCGCACGAAGGGTGTGCAGCGACTCAGGGACCTTGCGTATGACCCGTCACGGTCGCAGGCAGAGATGGTGGAACTCCTGGAGCGCCTGCCTGCGGTGATGACAAGAGAAGAGGTGCGCGGCGCATTGCCCTCGGAGATGGCTGACCGGTTGCTGGCAACTCATGCGGAGAGCGCCGGACCGTATCCGGTGCGTGCAGTGACACTTTTCGGCGTGGCGGAGTGCCTCAGGAGCCGCCGCGCCGCAGAGTGTCTCAGACGGGGCGCGTGGGAAGAGTTCGGCTGTCTGATGAACGCGTCCCATGATGGAGACAGGGTCTCGCGCTGGCATGCGGGCAGGAGTATCCCGTGGACTGCCGACTACGGAGACAGGGCGTTCGGGGCTCTTGTCTGCCGCGTCCGGCAGGGGGCGGACCTTGGGCTTGAGCCCGGAGCGTACGCGTGCAGCACGGACGCGATTGACCGAATGGTGGACATCGCCCTTTCTGTCAGAGGAGTACTCGGGGCGCAGATTTCCGGCGCGGGGCTCGGCGGCTCCATGATGGTCGCGGTGCGCCAGGGGGCTGAGGACCTCGTGGAACGCGCGTTGGTGTCCGGCTACTACGAGCCCTGTGGGGTACAACCGGACATCCTTCGTGTCGTGCCTTCTGCCGGAAGCGGCGTCATACAGCCGCCGCGCTGCTCACCTTGTCGTCTGGCAGAAACGGCGCCTTGATGAAGACAAGCCGCACGGTCGCAGAGGAATCGTTCAGGATGTCGTGTTCCTCGCCCGGCTCCGCCCGCACGACATCGCCGGGCTGGAGGCGCAGGCGGCTTCCGGCGACGGTGATGAGCGGGGTTCCGTCAAGGATGTAGAAGTCCTCGACGACCGTCCGGTGTCCGTGGCGGCCGAGTGCCTGTCCGGGTTTCAGTACGATGATGCCCCATTCGCAGTGGGGTCCGCGCATCAGGTATTTCGGTCCCCAGTCGCCCCCGCGGAACTGCTGTTCGCTGTCCTTTGCGGTCTTCATAGTCAGAAGTGTACCTCCGGAGAAAGAAGGCGGCAAGCCGGTTGACGGAAAGCGGCTTGTGCAGTATGCTTGCGCATCTACCATACGGAGGGGAAACGATGCAATACTCGTGGCAGGTTGCGATTCAGAGTTGGTGCTTCCGGGATGTGAAGGACAACAGGGTGGTCGCGCAGGGCATCAGGTCGTGCGGCGTGGACGCCGTCGAGATTTCAGGCGCCCATGTGGACTTCCGGAACCCTGATTCGTTCGGCGGTGTGGTCGCGGCGTACCGGCAGTATGGCATCTTTATCCCAACCATCGGCGCCTGCCATCTCTCGGGAGACGAGAAGACCGACCGCGGGTATTTCGAGTTCGCGCAGAAGGCGTCGGCAAAAGCCATCTCCATCTCGTTCTCGTTTCCCTCGTACCCGGGCATCCTCACCTACGCCGAGCGGCTGGCGGATGAGTACGGCGTGCATCTTGCCATCCACAACCACGGCTGCGCCGACTGGCTGGGAACATCAGCCGTGCTGGGACACATCTTCTCGCTCACCACACCGAAGATTGGGCTATGCCTTGACACGGCGTGGGCGATGGACAGCGGCGAGAATCCGGTGAAGATGGTCGAGCGGTTTAGAGACCGTCTGCGCACGGTGCATGTGAAGGACTTCGTGTACGACAGGTCGGGAAGGAACGAGGATGTCATTCCGGGAGAAGGCTCCCTTGATCTCGCGGGTCTCCTGGAGACGCTCCGGAACACGGGGTTTGCCGGCAATCTTGTCATCGAGTACGAGGGCGACCGGCACAATCCCCTGCCGTCTCTGCAGAAGTGCGCGCAACGGGTTCTGTCGCTCCTTGCGGAACTGTGAGCGTGCTTCGCGCTTACCGGCTCTGCGTCGCAATCGGGGATGTGCAGTGCGGACAGCGGACTGCCCGTATCGGTATGGATGTGCAGCAGAACGGGCACTCTTTTGTCGTCGGTTCCGCCGGAGCAGTCGCCGGGGTTCGCCTGAGCCGGTTGATCTGCTTCACCAGAAGGAAGACGGCGAACGCCACGATGAGAAAGTCAATGAGCGCGTTGAGGAACAGCCCGTAGTTCAGCGTTGCGGCTCCCGCCGCTTTTGCCTCCTGCAGACTCAGGTACCTGGTTCCAGACAAGCTGATGAACAGGTTGGAGAAGTCAACCTTCCCCAGCAAAAGTCCGATTGGGGGCATCAGGATGTCGTTCACAAACGAGGTCACAATCTTGCCGAAGGCGGCTCCGATGATGATGCCGACAGCCATATCGACCACGTTTCCCCTGACCGCGAACTCCCTGAACTCCCTCAGCATCGTTCCCCCTTTCCCCGGTTCGTCCGGATGGCATATCTTATCACAGCGCGGCTGAGCGCCGCTTCCTCGTTGACACCCGACTGCGGGAAACTTACAATCAACGCGTGAGAAGACAACTTCCGCTTCGGGTTGTCGCCATTCTCCTTGCCTGCGTGCCTCTGGTGTTTGTGTCGGCGATGAACCCATCCTTCCGCACGCCGAAGCAGGCGCTCGTCTTTGCGCTTGCCGCCGCGCTTGCCGTTGCGTGGCTGCGCGCGGGGCAAGGGAAACCGGCGCTGAGGACCCCGTTTTTCCTTCTCCCGCTGGCGGCGTTTCTCGCGTGGTCTGCTGCGTGCGCCATCCCCGCGGAGAATCGGTACACGGCGGCGCTCTGGCTTGCGCTGTGGGTGCTCTACGGCGTGTTCGCGCTGCTGCTGTCAGAGTATCTGGAAACGGCGGATGACTGCACGACGCTTTTCCGGTGGGTGTGCGGGGCGGCGGTTGTCGTCTGCCTGTACGGATTCCTGCAGGTGGCGGGCATTGACTTCATCAGGTGGAACCTGCGGGGGACGCCTCTTTCCACCATCGGCAGGCGCAACTTCACGGGCGAGTTCATCGTGATGGTCATTCCCTACGCGCTGTGCCTGCTGACGCTTTCGCGCCGGAAAATCGAGCGCGCGGGGTGGTGCGCGGTGCTCGCCTGCTATGCAGGCGTGCTTTTCTTCACCTTCACCCGCGCAAGTTGGCTGGCGTGCGCGGTCTCTGTGCCCGTCTTCCTCCTCCTTGTCCGGCGGTCGCCGCGGATTCCGGCGAAAGCCGCCGTCGCTGCGGCTCTTGCAGGACTGCTTGCCTTCGCCGGCTCGTCCTGCGCGGACGGGTTTTTCAAGTTCGAGAGAGGCACGGTGAGCAGCCGCTTGCTCATCTGGAAGACGTCTCTGCGCGTCGTGCGCGACCACCCTCTTCTTGGCGTGGGACCGGACAACTTTCCTCTGGCCTACGCGAAGGCGGCGGCTGACGATCCGGCGGCGCTGAAGAGGTACCACATCAGGATAGATGACGCGCACAACGACTACCTTGAAGTCGCCTGCGAGTCGGGTCTCCCCGGGCTGGGGCTGTTTCTGCTTCTCCTCGCCGTTGTCTTCCGTCAGGGACTGCGCGTTGCGGCGGGTCCTGACTGGGAGAAGCGGTGCGTGGCGTCTGCGGCGGTCGCGTCCGCCGCGGCGTTGTGCGTCAATGCAGCGGCGTCGTTTCCGTTTTCTCAGCCGCACTCCCTTGTGCTGTTCTGGCTTGACTGCGCCGCGCTGGAGGTGCTCGGGCGCGCCGATCCCGCGCCCCGGCGCATCCCCCTGTGGGCGGCGCAGGCGGCTGTGGCGCTTTTTCTTGTCGGCGGCTCTGTGCTGTCTGTCAACGGTCTTGTGAGCGCGTATTTCTTGAAACAGGGCGAATCGTGGCAGAGCCGGAGTCCCGAGACGGCGCTGTGGCATTTCCGGATTGCGCTGGCGGCAAATCCGTTCAATCCGTACGCGCTGCAGGACGCTGCAAACGCTGCTATCTCCCTCAGGAGGTGGGATGACGCCTTCTCATACCTGACCCGGGCGCGTGCCCTCCATCCATATCTCGAGTCCATCTACAACAACCTCGGGGTGGTGCACGCCGTATCCGGGAGGATGAAGGATGCCGAACAGGCGTACCGTTACGCGCTCCATCTCAATCCGACCGTTGCTCAGACCTGGAACAACCTCGGCTCGGTCTATCTTGAGACAGGCACAGACCTCGCGGAGGCGGAGCGCTGTTTCCGGAAGGCACTCGAGTTGGACGGAACTTTCCTCATGGCCCACTTCAACCTCGGGGTGGTGCTCGCTGAGACAGGACGGACGGGTGCGGCGGCCTGGGAATTTGAGTACTGCGTCCAGCAGGAACCGGGTTTCGCGCAGGCGCGGGCGTGGCTGGAGAAACTGAAAGGGATTCGGCGGTGAACAGGCGGCCCCTGCGCATCGTTCAGGTCGCTCCGTCGGATGTCGGAGGAGGGGCGGAGAAGGTTGCTGTCGGGCTGTTGCGCGAATACAGGAACCGCGGGCACGAAGCCGTCCTTGTCGTGGGGCGCAAGTGGACCGCGGAGGACGCGGTGGTGCAGATCTCTTCCTCCTCTGCCTGGACCTCCTCTCTGGAACGGTGCGGACGCGCGCTCGAGAGGCATCTGGGACCGTGGGGCAGACCTGTCAGGAAGGCGGTCGGATGGGTTGCGATGCCCTCGCGGATGAGGATATTTTTCTTCGGAACTGGGGAGGGCGATTTCCCGGAAGGCAGCAGGATACCAGAGGCAGCGGGTTTCCCTCCCGATGTCCTCCACTTTCACAACCTTCACGGGAGCGACGATGCGTACGGCGAGTATCTGAATCCGAGGGTTCTGCCGCATCTATCGCGGTATTTCCCCGTCTTCCTGACCCTCCACGACTCGTGGCTGTTCACAGGGCTGTGCATGAATCCCGCGTCCTGCGCGAACTGGGAGACCGGATGCGCGAAGTGTCAGGATGCCGCGGCTCCCGCAGGACGGCGCACGGCGCAGGCGCCGCGCAACTGGAGCGTCAAGCGTGATCTCCTTGCCGCCAGCCGGCTTTTTGTCGCTTCTCCGTCGAGGTGGATGATGGAGCGCGCGCTGCGGTCTATCCTTGCTCCGGCGATTGCAGGCGCTCGGGTCATCCCGAACGGGGTTGACCTTTCGGTCTTCTGTCCTGGCGGCAGGGACAATGAGAGGAGCCGTCTTGGTCTGCCTCTGGAGGCACTCGTTGTGCTGTGCGTCGCCTGCGCAATGCGGCGAAATCTGGCGAAAGACCTCGCGCTTGCGGTGGACTCCTGCAGGATCGCCGCGGAGACGCTGAGGTCTCCGGTGCTCCTGCTTGTGGTGGGAGACAGCGGCAGGACCATCCGCCGCGGATTGCTGACAGTCCGTTTCTGTGGCTCCGTGAGCGACAGCCGCATCATCGCGCGATTCTACCGCGCCGCCGATGTGTACCTCCATCCCGCGAGGGTTGACACCTTCCCCACCACCGTGATTGAGGCGATGGCGTGCGGCAGGCCGGTCGCCGCCACTGCGGTGGGAGGGATACCCGAGCAGATTGTTGACGGAGTCACGGGCGTTCTGGCGCCTGCCGGCGACGCAGGGGCAATGGCGGATGCGCTTGTCCGGCTTCTTTGCGACAGCGCATTTCGCGGCGCGCTGGGCAAGGCAGCCGCGCGCGCCGCGGCGGAAAGGTTCGATGTGCGGCGTCAGGCGTCCGCATACCTGCAGTGGTATCAGGAGGTCCTGACTTCCCGCGAGACGGCGCGAGGCGTGACCGGAGGAGACGGTGCTCCACATCGGCATTGACGCGCACGCGATAGGGCTTGCGCAGGGCGGCAACGAACGGTACGCGCGGGGTCTGCTCGCCGGGCTTGCGGAGATTCGTCCCGAAGGGATGCGGTTCACTGTGTTTCTCACAGGGAAAGCCCGGCAGGATGCGGTGTCCGGCGCGCGCCAGTTTTCCATCCGCTCTGTGCCGCGAAATCCGGCGGTGCGCCTCGTCCTGTCCCTGCCGCGGTCTGCTGTCCGCGAACGGCTCGACCTTCTTCATACGCAGTACCACCTGCCTCCTGCTCTGGCGTGTCCGGCCGTTGTCACGGTGCACGACATTGCGTTCATCAGGTATCCTGACTGCTTCCCTGCCGCCGAACGGTTGAAGATGCGCCTTTCCGTCCGCAGGTCTCTGCGGAAAGCCGCGAAGGTTATCACCGTCTCGGAGTTTTCCCGGCGGGAAATCGTCTGGTGGTGCCCGGAAGTTGAGGGGAAGGTTGCGGTCATCCCCAATGGCGTTGACAGCGTGTTCAGGCCGGCCGCGCCTCCTGCCAGCGACAAGGAACTGGCGTCCCTGGGCGTCAGGCGGCCGTTCATTCTCTCCGTGGGCAATCTCCAGCCGCGCAAGAATCTCTGTCGCCTGCTTTCCGCCTATCTTGAGGTGAGGCGCCGGGGCTGGCAGTGCGGCCTTGCGATTGTCGGCAGGAAGTTATGGCTCTGCGACGAGTTTTTCGCCGACCTGCGGAACTCTCCGTACGCTTCCGACATCGTGCTGACCGGCTACCTGCCTGACGCTTCTCTCGCGGTTCTCTACGGTGCGGCGGAATGCTTCGTGTACCCGTCTCTGTACGAGGGGTTCGGGTTGCCGGTCGCGGAAGCGATGGCGTGCGGCTGCCCTGTGGTCACCTCCTGCCGCTCCTCCCTTCCCGAGGTGGCGGGAGACGCGGCTCTGCTGGTGAACCCGGAGAGCGTCAAGGAGATTGCGGACGCAATCGGCGCGGTGCTCTCCAGAAGCGAACTGCGGAGGTGTCTCGCGGAGAAAGGGCCTGTCCGTGCCCGGCTGTTCTCGTGGCGCAGCGCGGCGTTGCGCACTGCAGAGGTGTATGCACAGGCAGCGATGACACAGGAAAGGACGCTCAGGTGAGAATTGCCATCGTGGGTACGCGCGGGGTGCCCGCAAGATACGGCGGCTTTGAGACCTACGCGGAGGAACTCGGCTCACGCCTCGTCAGGATGGGACACGAGGTGCTGGTGACCTGCCGTCCGCATCTGTACCCTGACCGCAGGTCTGCCTATCTCGGTATGTCGCTTGTCTATCCGCCGAGCATTCCGGGCAAGGCGACCGACACCCTCTCCCACACCCTGTTCAGCGTACGCGCGGTGCTCGCGTGGCGTCCTGACGCGGTGCTGTTGTGCAATGTGGCGAACAGCCCGGTCGGCCTTGTCCTGAGCATCTTTGGGGTGCCGGTCGTCATCAATGTGGACGGTCTTGAGTGGAAGAGAAAGAAATGGGGGCCTGCCGGCAGGTTCTACTTTCGGTGCGCGGAGGCGGTCGCATGCGCGGGTGCACGCGCCCTCATCTCCGACTCACGGGCAATCCGGGACTACTACCTGCACAGGTTCCGCCGGGACTCCGCGTTCATTCCGTACGGTGCGCGGCAGGTGTGTCCCCTGCGTCCCGGGCTGCTGGAACGGTTCGGACTGAGACCGGGCGAGTACTTCTTCACCGCGAGCAGGATTGAGCCGGAGAACCATCAGGACTGCGCCGTGGAAGCGTTCCTCTCCCTTGACACGGACAAGTGTTTTGCGCTCGCCGGCGCGCCGAACCCGAACAGTTCCTACGCGAGAAAGTTGTGTGCAGTGAAAGACCCGCGCGTCCGTTTCCTTGGAGCCGTGTATGAGCGCGACATCGTTGACGAACTGTTCTCCAACGCGTACGCGTACATCCACGGCAACGAGGTGGGCGGCACAAACCCTGCGCTCCTTCAGGCGATGGGCGCCGGCTGCGCAGTCCTTGCTCTTGACGTCGTGTTCAACCGCGAAGTGCTTGGCGATGCCGGCGTCTACTTCCGCCTTGATGCCGGAGACCTGCGCCGGGCGATGGCGTGGATGCTCCAGCATCCGGACAGAGCGCAGGCGTTCCGGGATGCCGCACGGCAGCGCGCGCGGCTCCTGTACGACTGGAACCGGGTGGCGGAAGACACGGAGCGGCTTCTTCGAAGCATCGTGGCAGGGAGGAGCGCATGAGGAAACGGTGGATTGTCATCGCGTGCGACGCCGCCGCCGTCTTTGCGGCGTTTTTTCTCGCGTACCTGTTCCGGTTTTTCTCCGGCCTTTTCCCGGAGCGGGGAATCCCTCCTCTTCTGCCGTACCTGAAGATAGACCTTCTGACGGTATGCGTGTGGATGATTCTGTGCCACACCTCAGGACTCTACCGAGACCGGCTCTTCTTCAACCGGTGCGCGGAACTCGCTCTTCTCATCCAGAGTTCCTTCTGGGCAATGGTCTTTCTGATGGCGGCAACCTTCCTCTCCAGAGGATTTCTCTACTCGCGCCTTGTCATCGGATTCGGCGGTCTGTTTGCCTTTTTGTTCCTCTGGGGCATCCACTGGACAGCGGTGGCAGTCGAGAGACGCCGCGTCAGAACAGTCCTCCTTCTTGGAGACGAGAGGTCACGGCGGGTGCTCATCTCGCGTCTCGGAAGACAGGCTGCGCTGTGCGCGATTGAAAGCCGCAGTCCTCTGTCTGACGCCGCGCGCATCCGGCAGGAGGTGAGCGAGCGCAGGCCCGACTACCTGCTGGTGGCAGGCGCGATTGCCGGAAACGAATCACTCGGACTGAGGCAGATTGCGCAGGAGTTTGAACTTCCCTGCTATGTGATGCCGGATGTCTCGCCTTTTGTGTTTGCCGGCCGGATTGAAGATGTGGACGGCCTTCCCCTGCTCCTCGCGGGGCAGTTGCCGATGGAGCGGTTCCCCGCGCCGTTGGTGAAGCGGACGATGGATATCGCCGGCGCGAGCGCGCTCTTCGCCCTTTGCCTCCCCCTTTTGCTGTTGATTGCCGCCGCGATAGCCGCTGAGTCGGGCAGGCCGGTTATTTTCCGTCAGGAGCGGATAGGGAAGGGCGGCAGGAAGTTCTGGATTCTGAAGTTCAGAACTATGAGGGCGGCTGGGTCAGGGCACCTTCCGTTCACTGCGCCCGACGACCCCCGGTGCACCCGGGTCGGCAGGTTCCTCAGGCGGTTCAACCTTGACGAACTCCCGCAGATGCTCAATGTGCTGAGAGGTGAGATGTCGCTTGTGGGCCCGCGCCCCATCTCGGTCGAGGATAGCGGATTTTTCTCCGTTCCCGGATTCGACCTGCGTCTGCGTGCCATCCCCGGTATCACCGGCTGGGCGCAGGTACACGGCTTGCGGGGAGGCAGAGGCGAGATGGAGGAGCGGATTCAGTACGACCTCTACTACATAGAAAACTGGTCGCTGAGTCTTGACCTCGCAATCCTTCTGTGTTCGCCTTTTGCCTTCAGAAACGCATTCTGACGCCGGGGCCGCCTGCCGGACTGACACGCGAACAGTGCGCGGATGAAGTGGTGTGAGACGGCTGCGGATTGACGGACACGAGCCCGTCGGGGTACACTTGCTTTTTATGGAGACAAAAGCCGCAAAATGGGATGTTGCGCTCACCTGCGCCTTGCTGTTCTGCGCAGGTGTCCTTGTGATCTATAAGCCGTGCTACGACTACACGGTCATCAAGAATGTCGTCGGTTTCCTCTTCTGCGCGTTCGCGTCGCGGCTCTTCCTTGTCTCGGACAGGCGCCTGTTTGCTCCGCCGGCGGCGTGGTACGCGCTGGCGGCTTTCCTTGCGTGGATGCTCGCCAGCGTATCCTGGGCGAAATACCTCTACGGCGCGGGCGCAGGGATTGAGCCATTTCTCCTCTACTTCCTCATCTTCCTCATTGCGCTGAATATGCCTGTGGAGAAGACGTGGGTGTACCTGTGGTTTGGTGCGGTGTTCATCGCGACGCTGTGGGCGTTTCACGACCAGTTTGTGGATGCGCGGCACTACATCATCTGCTCGTTCGGCAACCCGAACTTCTACGCGGGACACGCCATGATGCCTGCTCTCATCGCAGTTTCTCTGCTGTGGCGCAGGCGCACGCAGGAGGAGGTGGGTGAGACTGCCCTCCTTGCGCTTTTCGCTGTCGCCGTGGTTTCCGCCATCGTGCTGACGCAGTCCCGCGCCGCCATCGTTGCGCTTCTGTTCGGTCTGTGTCTGTTGCCGGTCGCCCGGCCCGCGCACCCCGGAAAGTTCCACTGGGCGCGGTGGGTCCCTGTCTTCCTCCTCGTTGCGGGGATGGTCGCCTTCTGGCACAGCATCCGCGCACAGATTGTGGAGAACATCAGGTTCTACATCTGGCGCGGCACCTGGCGGCTCATCACGGAGCATATGCACAGCGTGGGAAGGATGCTGAACGGGTGGGGCATCGGCAACTACATCTTCCACTATCCGTTCTACCGGGTGCGGGAGTACTTCCTCCAGCCGGAGTCAACGCCGGTGACGAACCACGCCCACTGCGAGTATCTTGAACTGTGGGCTGAACTGGGGTTGATCGGGCTTGTCCTCTTCGTGGCGCTCGTTGGCATCTCCGTGGCAGGGGGCTTCGCCCGTCGCACGGCGGGTAACGGAGCGGTCCAGGCGGTTTTGCCGAGGAAGAAAGCGGTGAGCCAGAAGGATGACGGGGAGTGGGAGAACGCCGCCGTCGCCGGCATGGTGTGCGCGGTCGTTGCGGTGATGGTGGACAACATCCTCTCCACCAATCTCAGGAACGCCTCGACGGCGATGTACTTCTGGTTTCTCCTCGGCGTCCTTGCCGGTCGCCACCGGCGGAGGGTTGAGTATGACGCGGGCATCTCCCGGATGTTGTGGGGTGTCGTCTGCGGGGTCTCCCTCATCATGGCGGTCTTTGTCTTTGCCGTGCGCGTCCAGTCAGAAATCTACCTGAAAAACGGCATCTGGGCGCGGGAAGCGCACGACTATGACTCTGCTATCGCAAACTATGCAAAACTGGTGACGCTTGACTCTCACCACTATGTCGGCTGGTACAAACTTGCGTTCGCCTACGGCGAGAGCGGACACAGGAGAGAGGCGATGGCAGTCTACCATCACATCAACACCAACGTCTTCCCTCACTTTGCCAAGACCGACGCCAACCTTGGGAACCTCCATCTCAGGCAGGCGGAGGAACTTCTCCGGCAGGAAAATGGCAGGTTCACACCCGCCGTGATGGACGAGGTCGGGCGGTCTCTCCTGTATCTGAAGTGGGCCGAGTACCTCAACCCCTATGATGAGGATGTGCTGTGCACCATTGCGTCAATACACCTCATCTACTACAGGGACAAGAAGACCGCACGGGAGTATCTGCGCCGCGTCTTGACATTCAAGCCGGAAAACGAGTATGCTCTTAGGGCGCTTACACTGATGGAATCGGAGGAACATAGATGAGCAGACGATGCGAACTGTGCGGAAAAACACAGGCGACAGGCAACCGGGTCAGCCACTCGAACCGGAAGACGCGCAGGACATGGAAGCCGAATATCCAGCGGGTTCTCTGTGAGGTTGCCGGTGTGCGAAGGAGGCTGACCGTGTGCACAACCTGCCTGCGGTCAGGCAGGGTCAAGAGGCCTTCGGCTCAGGCGCTGACTTCCACATCTCAGTGACCTCAAGCCATATCCGATAGAGTCCGCCCTGCTGGCTTGACCTGATGCGGAAGACGATGCTCACCCTCTCATCAGGCACGATGTCCGTCCGCGCGTTTTCGGGTATCGCGCACTCAAAGAGGGCGTCATCCTGAGAGACCCAGAAGACCTGGTATCCCGCTGACTGCCGGACAATCCGCTGGACTTTCGCGTTGTCTGCCTGAAAAAGTGGCTCCCTGTTTCCCGGACCGAACGGTTCCATCCGTGCAAGTTCGGCGGCCAGCGCGGGTGTGATGTCCCTCAGACGGACGGTGATGTCAGGCAACGTCCTCCGGTCAACCGCCCGCGCGGCGGTCGTTGCCTGTTTCCAGAGGTCGGCGACGGCGTCCCATCTGTTCCTGTCGAATCTGATCCCCACCGCTCCCGAATGTCCGCCGAAAGAGAGAAACAGGTCCCGTCGGTGCGCAAGGGCTTCGTACAGGTCAAATCCGGGCACGCTCCTGCCAGACCCCTGGATGACGCCGCCGGATGCGCAACAGACAAGACAGGGAGCGTTTCGTTCCTCTGCCAGGCGCGACGCGAGAATCCCGCACATGCTTGCCGGCAGATGTTCCACGAGGACGATGCCGTCGGCAGGGATGCCATCCACTGCGATACCGCGCAGGGCGGCCGCGGTCGTCTGCGCGCGTTTGCGGTCGAGTGCCTCAATCTCCCTGAGAGCCGTCAGGAGGTCCTCTTCACGCCTGCCGATGAGCAGCCGCAGAGCCGTCTCAGGCACGCCGAATCTCCCCGGTGCGTTGATGCGGGGATTGATTTTGAACACAACATCCTCCCGCGAACCGCGCGCGCCGAGCCGCTCGACCAGCATGCGCAGTCCCGGATTGGCGGAGTCGCCGAGCCGGTCCAGCCCTTCCCTGACGATGACGCGGTTATCGCCGGTCAGCGGCACCCCGTCGCCGATGGTGCCTATCGCGGCGATGTCGACAGACGCGCGCGTGTCCGTGTCAGCGCATCCGCAGCCGAGAGACGCAAGTCCCCGCAGGACGGTGAAGGCGAGCCCGGTCCCGGACAGGTACCGTGCGGCCGGCGGCGCTCCGGTGACGATGGGATTGACGAGAATGTGGGGTTCGGGCAGCGCCTCCGCGCCACGGTGGTGGTCAATGACCACCGCCTGGATGCCGCGCGCGCGCGCCGCTTCCATCGCGGGGAGGGAACCAGTGCCGCAGTCAACAGTGACAAGGAGAGAAACACCGCTGTCCGCGATGCGCTCAATGGTTGCCGGACTGATGTCGTACTCCTCCAGCCGGTGCATCAGATACCACGAGCAGTTGACTCCCGCCTGCTCGAACATCCGCAGGAGAAGCGCGGCCGCGCACACGCCGTCAGCGTCTCCGTCGCCGTAAAGAAAGACACGCTCTCTGCCGTGGACTGCGCGACGTATCCGCTCGCACGCCTCGCAGATGCCGGGAATGGAGAACGGGTCGGTGAGGTGGCGCAGAGACGGGAAGAGGAACCGCTGTGTGTCCTCTCCCTCAGGGATGCCGCGGCGGGAGAGAATGTGGGAAACAATGCGCGACGGGGTGTATCCCTGGGCACGTGAGGCGCTCATAACCGGGGTGCGACCCGCCGCACCGCGACGCCTGCTTCCCGCAGCAGTTCGGCCGCCATCTCGTCGGCGTACTCGCCGTGAATGACAACCTCGCGGATGCCGGCGTTGATGATCATCTTTGCGCAGACGCTGCACGGGTGGCAGGTCACATAGAGGGTGCTGCCGTCTATTGAAACCCCGTGAAAGGCGGCCTGGATGATGGCGTTCTGTTCGGCGTGCAGTCCACGGCACAACTCGTGCCGCTCTCCTGAGGGCACGCCGCGCTGCTGGCGGACGCAGCCCACATCGGCGCAATGTGCAAGGCCGCCGGGCGCGCCGTTGTAGCCCGTCGCTAGAATCCTGCGGTTTTTCACCAACACCGCGCCCACGCTGCGTCTCAGGCAGGTCGTTCTGCGCGCGACCAGTTCGGCAATCTGCATGAAATAGTCATCCCAGCAGGGCCGCGGCGTCTTCGGGGAAGACGGGGTAGTCACGGGCGAACCTCCTGACCTCGTCAGCCAGCGCGCGTATCCGTTTATCGTCGGCGCGGCAGGAAAGCGCGTCATCTATCCACTCTGCGATGTTCTCCATCTCCTTCTCCCGCATCCCCCGGGTGGTCAGCGCGGGCGTTCCGAACCGTATGCCGCTTGCCACCGTGGGGCTGAGAGGGTCAAACGGAATGGCGTTGCGGTTGGCGATGATGCCGATGCGCTCCAGCGTTTCCTGCGCCTCCTGGCCGGTGAGACCCTGCGGCCGCAGGTCCACAAGGAACATATGGTTGTCGGTGCCTTTGCTCACGATGCGGTATCCTCGCGCCGCCAGCGCTGACGCCAGCGCTGACGCGTTGCGCACAATCTGCTGCTGGTAGACGCGGAACGCCGGTTCCATCGCCTCCCGGAAGCAGATTGCCTTTGCGGCGATGACGTGCATCAGGGGTCCTCCCTGGAGTCCCGGGAAGACGGCGCTGTCAAGCCGCTCGGCGAACGAGTCCTGGCACAGCACGAACGCTCCGCGCGGTCCGCGCAACGTCTTGTGGGTGGTGCCGCTGACAAACTCCGCGTGGGGCACCGGCGACGGGTGGATGCCTGCCGCGACAAGTCCTCCGATGTGCGCAATGTCGGCGAGGAGGAGCGCGTTGACCGAGTCGGCTATCCGGGCGAATCTGGCAAAATCGATGGTCCGGGAGTATGCGCTGCTGCCGCAGATGATCATCTGCGGGCGCTCCCGCAGCGCCATCTCCTGTATCTCGTCGTAGTCAAGTTGTTCCGTCTCGCGGTTCACGTTGTAGTGGGCGACAGAGTAGAGCATGCCCGAGAAGTTGACCGCTCTGCCGTGGGTGAGGTGCCCACCCGAGCGCAGCCCCATTGCCATAATCTTGTCTCCGGGGCGCAGCACGGCGAAATAGACAGCCATGTTCGCCTGGCTCCCGGCGTGCGGCTGGACATTCGCGTGCTCCGCTGAGAACAGTTTTACCGCTCGCTCAATGGCGATGGCTTCCACATCGTCGACGAAGCGGCAGCCGCCGTAGCACCGTTCGTGCGGATAGCCCTCTGCGTACTTGTTGGTGAAGACCGAACCGGTCAGCGCGAGAATATCCCTGCTGACATAGTTCTCCGAGGCGATGAGGTTAATGATGCTGCGCTGCTTCTCCTCCTCGCCGGCAAGCGCCGCCGCAATCTCAGGGTCACGTTCGCTCAGCATGTCTGGCATCCTCCGCAGTGATCTGTGAAAAGTCCGCGAACAGCAAGAATATGTCGTTGATGGCGGCAAGAAGCGCAAGCCGGTTTGCGCGTATCTCGGGCCGGGGACTCATCACCAGCACATCATCGAAAAACCGGTCAACCGGCACCTTCCACGTACGCAGTTCACTCAGGAAGTCAAGATACCTGCCCTCATCGTGAAGCCGACGCAGACGCGCGGCTTCTCCCCTGACGCGCGCGCACAGGTCCTTTTCCGCGTCTTCTGTCAGCAGGTCCTCCCGCAGGGCGGACGGCTGTTCTCCTCGTCCCGCCGCCTGCAGGAGGATGTTGGCGACGCGGCTGAAAGGGACAAGGATGTCGGCGTGTTCGGCATCCGCAAGGAAGTCGCGCAGAGCAAAGGCCTTCTCCTGCACCGCGAGGAAATCGTCCCCCGCGGCGGCAAGGACGCCGCGCCGCAGCCCGGCGGGGATAGATGTGGCGGCAAGGAGGTTGTCCGTCCGCTGGCGCAGAAATGTCATGACGGCCTCCTCCGTCTCTCCGGCGGCACCAAGGAGTCCGACGGCGTGCCGCACCAGCCGCCTGAGGGGGAGGCGCAGGCGGCGTCCCCATATGATTTCAATGACGCCGGTGCCGGCGCGGCGCAGGCCGAACGGGTCTGCCGAACCAACCTTTTCCACGCCTTCCGCGAGGAAACAGCAGAGAAACTCTATCCGTTCAATCACGGCCAGCAGCGTTCCCGCGGTCGTCTCCGGAAGCCTGCCCCCCGCGGACCTTGGCCAGTAGTGTTCCTCTATCGCGCGGCACACCTCTGCCGGCAGTCCTTCCCGGGATGCGTAGATGCGGCCGATGGTTCCCTGAAGGCCGGGGAACTCCGCAACCATAAGTGTGGCGAGGTCGTTCTTGCACAGCCGCGCCGCATCTGTAAGGTGCCTGCCAGTTTCCTCGGGGAGGCGCAACTCTCCGGCAAGGAGTCCCGCCATGTCCGCAAGCCGGTGAACCCTGTCCTTCACGGAGCCCCACCGGGGATGGTAGAGAATTCTGGCAAGTTCCTCGCCGAAATCGGCGAGCCGCTTCCTGCCGTCCTGTTCCATGAAGAAGGCAGCGTCCTGCAGCCGCGCGGCGAGCACCGCCTCGTAATGCGCGCGGATGCCGGCGCCGCTGACCCCGTCGGTCACGATGAGGAAGCGGCGGGTTCCGGCAAGTGGGATGCCCTTCAGTTTCCGGACAACCGTGCGGACAACCTCTTCAGGCAGTCCGGAGAACGACTCGGGTATCTCGCCCACTTCAAGGCACGGATACTCGACGAACCGCACCGTCTCGCCGATATCGGCGTCCTCAACCCCGCCCGCAGACCCGGTCGCCTTGCCGATGAGTTGTGCCAGATGCCTCTTGCGGTCATCTTCCCGCACGAGGACCGAGCGGTTCTCCAGCACGGCGAAGTACTCCGGGATGCCCGACACGGCGACGCGGCCCGGCGCGGCGACGCGGTGTCCAAAAGTATCAAGGGAACTTCTGACTCCCGCGACCGCGATATCAAGCAGAGCGTTGTTCCAGAGGGCGCATACCCATCTGATCGGCCTGATGAAGCGGAACATCTCTCCTGTCCACCTCATCCCGCGCGGGATCTCAAGCGCTCCCAGCGTCTCCGGGATGACGCGGGCAAGAATCGTCTGCGCCGGGATGCCCTTTTCCTGTCTGGTCGCGGCAACGAACTTCTTTCCGTTCTTCTCTACCACGCGCAAGGACGACTCCAGCGCGCCGCGGGCGCGGGCGAACTTCACCGCCGCCTGCGTGAAACGCCCGTCCGCACCAACGGCAACGGCAGCCGGCGGTCCGACGATCTCCGTCTCGCAGTCCGGCTGCGCGGACGGGATGCCTTCCCCGGTGAGTACGATTCTGCGAGGGGTGCAGAACAGACGCATCTGCCCGCACGGCAGGCGCGACGCGTCCAGTGCTCTGCGGACCGCCGGTAGCCAGCGGTCAGCAAGAAACTGTCCTGTCCAGTCGGGCAGGTCTTCGCAGCCAATCTCAAGGAGGAATGAGCCGGTGTCCTGTGTCATGGATGTTGCAACCGTCTGGTCTTGTATGCCGCGCACGACTGCGCTGGGATTATACGGGAAAACTGCCCGCCGCGCAACACGCTCAGCAGGAAGAACGCAGCCGCCGCGATGTGGAACAGCCAGACGCCTGCCCACGCAGGGATCTTCCCGCCCTGTGCGAGCGCGACGCCGAAGGAGTAGACGACATAGGAGAAGAAACTTGCGAAGACCGCAAGTCCGATAACGACGATGCGGCCGGTCTTTTCCCGCGGGAACATCATCGGCATCCCCGCGAGGAGGATGAAGAGGTTGAGGAGAGGGTAGGCGAACCGTTCATGGAGGGCGACAACCAGAGGGAGCGGTCGCACGTCAAGCACCTGAAGCCGCGCGAGGAGCCGGCGTATCCTTGACGCGGACAGGGCATCAGGCGTCCTCACGGCGTCCCGTATGTCGGCGGGAGTCAGCGGCAAGAGCAGCCGCATTCTTCCCGCAGTTTGCTGGTTCACGCAGGCTCCTCTGGCGTCAAACACCCACAGCGCGGCGTCACGCAGCACCCACTCCGTGCCGTCAAACTCGGCGCGCCGCGCCCGCACCCTGTACCTTGCGTCTCCCTGTGCGACGGACAGCATCACCTGTTCCATCTCGCCGGTTGCGACGAGCCGCTCGGCGGACACGGACAGACAGGGCGAGGAGAAGTGAACCGGCGCCAGCGTCAGTTCGTGCACTGCCCGCTCCTGCAGGGGGCTAACCACCTGCTCGCGGCACCAGAACGAGAAGACAGAGACGGCGAGCCCTGCCGCAAGAAGGGCCGTTGCTACCCTGACCGGCGGGATGCCGCTGACCTCAAGCATCCGCAGTTCGTTGCCCCGCATCATCTCGGAGACCACAAGGAGCGCGGAGAGGAATGTCACGACGGGAGAGATCTGCGTGAACATCAGCGGGAGGTGTTTCGCATACGACAGAAGGCAAAACGGCTGATGGGTGCGCAGGGCATCGGGAAGGTCCGACAGCACTTCCGCGAGGAAAAAGAGCACCAGAAATCCCGCGCCTGCGAGAGCGAAGAAACGGGCAAATCCAGCGAAAAGATACGCGCGAAGTTTCATCCTAAGATTGACATCCACAGACGGAATCCGGCGAGCGTGAAGACGGCGGAAGGAAGCCACAAGAACGCGGGCGCTCCCGACCGGAACGCCAGCACCTCGCCGACCGTGAGGAGTTCAAAGAAGGCAAGGCTTGCAAGAATCCCGAGTCCGAGGTGGACACTCTTGCTCGGGGAACGCAGGCGCAGGCCAGCCCCGGTGCCGAAGAGAACAAGGAAAAGAGGGGCCGATGCGTAGACCAGACGCCTGTGGAGTTCCACCACCGCGTCCATCTGGGGCAGGCAACGCCTGAGTTGTCCGAAGGTCATCTCAGGAAGTTTCGGCTGGATCGCCGTCCGGCGGTACGCATCCGGGAGCGCGACGCGGAACTCGTAGGAGGAGAAGCGCATGACCGAGAGCGTCCGCGGGTCTTTGCCGCCGGATACGGTCACCGTGCCGTCGGCGAGCGAGAATGCGAGGGCATTGGCGCGGGAAAGATACCGCGCCCTGCCGCTTCTGGCGGCAATCTGCATCTGCCTGCCTTCCGCGTCTGTCCACGAGATGCGGAGTTCTCTCAGGGACCCGCCCCGTCCGATGCCACCAGTGTAGATTGCCATGCCGGGGATGTCGTGCACGACTGTCTTCGGCCGAAGAAGCCCGACTGGATTGTCCACTCTGGCTTCGCGCACCAGCCGCTTGCGCATCAGTTTTGCGGCCGGCAGGAGTGAGAAGTTACAATAGGTCAGTACGAGTGCGGCGCAGGCGGCAATCCATATCAGCGGCCGCGCGAGCACGAAGGGGTTGATGCCCGATGTTGCCAGAACGAGGATTTCCCGGTCAATGGTCAGCCGCGTGAAGACCGATGTCATGCCGCACAAAAACGCAACCGGCACCGCATAGGGAATCGTGGCGCATACAGACAAACCAAAGAATGCCGCCACGAAGGCGGGCGAGAACGCCTTGTCCACCAGCAGAAGCGCGATGCGCAGGAAGCTCTCCATCGAGAAGAGCAGAAGAAGCAGGAACAACAGCGATGCGAAGGATGTCCCGAACTCCCTGATGAGATACCTGTCGCGGAGCGTCGCCATGACCGCTATTGTAGCACAGAACCAACGGTTTTCTCTGGGGCGGCGGCCGTGAATCCCGCGCGGGTTCTCAGCCGGCTGGCGTCATCGCTCTTCCCCGGGGCGTGTCTTGCGTGCGGGAGCAGGGCGTCAGAGCGCGAATACGGCTTCTGCCCCCGGTGCGCGCCGTCGGTTGTGCGCATCCACGTCAGTCCGGGCGCAGGCCCTTTCTCCGCCGTGCGGTACGAAGGCGCCGTGGTTCGCGCGCTCCACGCCTTCAAGTACGAGGGCAGGATGTGGCGTGCGCGGGATCTGGCGGTTCTCCTCGCCGAGACATGGCGCGAGGCGGAGCTCTCGGCAGACCTGATTGTGCCGGTTCCGCTTGCGTGGAGAAAGGAGTTCTGCCGCGGATACAATCAATCGGCGCTCCTTTCGGTTCATCTTGGACGATTGGTGGGGGTGCCTGTGGCGCTGTCAGTGCTGCGCAGGGCGAGGTGGACCCCAACCCAGACGGGTCTTTCCGCTCAGAGCAGGGAAGAGAATGTGCGCGGCTGCTTCGCGGTGAGGCGGCCCGCGTGTGTGGCAGGCAGGCGTCTGGTGCTCGTGGACGATGTCCTGACCACCGGAGCGACGTGCCGGGAAGCGGCGCGCGCGCTGAGGGCGGCGGGAGCCGCAGCGGTTGTCGCGCTGACGGTGGCGCGCGTCTGACATTTGACGCAAACGCGGTCTTCGGGTATACTTACCCTTCCTGCAAGCAATACGCGCGGCACCGCCGGGACTTTTCCGGCGTCGCCACATAACTTTAAGGAGGGTTACCATGGTACGGGTCGGCATAAACGGGTTTGGACGGGTCGGCCGCATTTTCCTGAGGGCGGCGGTCGAAAGGAAGATTTCGGATTTCGAGGTGGTCGCCGTGAACGACATCGCTGACGCGAAGACAAACGCGCATCTGTTCACCTACGACTCGTCGTACGGCGTCTTCCCGGGTTCCGTGCGGCTGGACGGCAACGATATGGTGATTGACGGCAGGAAGGTGAAGGTCCTGTGCGAGCGGGATCCGAAAGCCCTGCCGTGGAAAGACCTCGGCGTCGACATCGTGGTGGAGTCCACCGGCCTTTTCACCGAGGCGGAAAAGGCATCGGCGCATCTTGCCGCAGGGGCAAAGAAGGTGCTGATTACGGCTCCGGCCAAGGGCGAGGATGTCACCATCGTACTCGGAGTGAACGAAGCGACATATGACCCGGCGAAGCACACCATTGTGTCCAACGCGTCCTGCACGACGAACTGCCTTGCTCCTATGGCAAAGGTGCTTGACGACAACTGGGGAATCAAGCGAGGGCTGATGACGACGATCCACTCGTACACGAACGACCAGCGCGTCCTCGACCTCCCCCACAAGGACCTCCGCAGGGCGCGCGCCGCCGCACTGTCGATGATACCGACGACCACGGGCGCGGCGAGGGCCATTGGCAAGGTGCTCCCGCAACTCTCAGGCAAGATGCACGGCATCTCCATCAGGGTGCCCACGCCTACCGTTTCGCTCACCGACCTGACGGTGGAACTGAACAGTCCCGCCGACGCCGCGGCAGTCAACGAGGCGTTCCGGAAGGCGGCAGGCGCGGGATTGAAAGGCATCCTCCAGTACTCGGACGCGGAACTGGTGTCGCGGGACTTTGTCAAGAACCCCCATTCCTGCATCTTTGACGCGCCGCTCACCTGCGTCATCGAAGGTATGGTCAAGGTCTTCGGCTGGTACGACAACGAATGGGCGTACTGCTGCAGGGTCGCTGACCTCCTGTCGTATATGGTGCGCAGAGCGTCCAGGTGAGATGCGGCGCGGAAGGGAGACGGCGATGGAACTTATCACCATTGAAGACCGTTCGTACACCGATAAAAAGGTCTTTGTCCGCGTTGACTTCAATGTGCCGATGAAGGCGGGGAAGGTGAGCGACGATACCCGCATACGGGCCGCGCGGGAGACCATCGTGCGTCTTGTGGAACAGAAGGCAAAGGTCATCCTCGCCTCCCATCTCGGAAGGCCTGACGGGAAGGCGGTGCCGGAGTTATCCCTTGCGCCGGTTGCCGGGCGGGCATCAGAGGTGCTCGGCGTGCCGGTGCGGTTTGCCACTGAGTGCGTCGGTCCTGAGGCGAAATCAGCGGTTGACGCTCTCATGCCGGGCGAGGTACTCCTTCTCGAAAACCTCAGGTTTCATCCTGAGGAGGAAAAGGGGGACGAGGCGTTCGCGCGGCAACTGGCGTCCCTTGCCGACTGTTATGTGAACGATGCCTTCGGAACCTGCCACAGGCCCCACGCCTCTATCGTCGGTATCACGAAGTTCCTCACGGACGCTGCTGCGGGATTTCTTGTGGCGAAGGAAACGGCGGCGCTGGCGCGGCTTCTCGTGAATCCCGCAAAGCCATTCCTCCTCATCCTCGGAGGAGCGAAGGTTGCAGACAAGATTGCCATGGTGAAGAATCTTCTGCCGAGGATAGATATGTTCATCACCGGCGGAGTGATGGCGTACACCTTCTGCAGGGCGAAAAACTGGGAGATAGGAAACTCCAGGTACGAGCCGGATGCGATACCTCTCGCGAAGGAGATCCTGCGCGAGATCAGCAAGCGCCACCTCGAGTTCCATACGCCCCTTGACCATGTCATCGCCGACAAGATTGCTCCTGACGCCCACTACCTGACCACCGAACGAGGCACCGTGCCCCCCCAGTGGATAGGGGTTGACATCGGCCCGCAGGCGGTTGAGGAGTACGCCGACTGCATCAGGCACGCGAAGACGATCTTCTGGAACGGTCCGATGGGCGTGTACGAGATAGACGCCTTTGCGCGGGGCACAATCGAGATTGCAAAAGCAATCGCCGATTCGGGTGCGTTTTCCGTCATAGGAGGAGGCGACTCGGCGGCGGCAGTCAACAGGGCGGGCGTCGCCGGCAAGGTGTCCCATGTCTGCACAGGCGGAGGAGCGTCGCTTGAGTTCCTTGAAAAGGGCACCCTGCCGGGTCTGGAAGTGCTGACACGGAAGGCGGCATGAGTCCGCGCACTGCCCTCATTGTTGGCAACTGGAAGATGTACAAGACGCCGTCGGAGACGACGGCGCTTGTGAAAGAGATCCTCTCGGGGCTGAACAGCTGTGCGGGCCGCAGGGTGGTCGTGTGTCCGCCGTTTCCCTGCCTTCCCGCCGCCGCGGCCGCCGCGGCGGGCAGCACGCTCGGCCTCGGCGCGCAGAATGTCTCGCCGGAAGAGGAGGGCGCGTACACCGGTGAGGTGTCCGTCAGAATGCTTGCCGACATCGGCGTGCAGTATGTCATCTGCGGACATTCGGAGCGCAGGAATCTGTTCGGCGAGACCGACGAGATTGTCCGGAAGAAGGCGGCGCGTGTCCTTTCCGCGGGACTGACTCCTATCGTCTGCGTGGGGGAGAATCTCGCCCAGCGGGAGGCGAGCGAGACGGTCAACGTGGTGAACAGGCAGGTGACGGCGTCGCTTGAAGGGCTTGCCGGCAGTCTTGGCCGGATTGTCATCGCATACGAACCGGTCTGGGCGATAGGGACTGGCAGAAACGCCACTCCTGCGCAGGCGCAGGAGGTCCACGCGTTCATCAGGAAGCGGCTGACAGAGATGGCGGGAGGCCCGGTGCCGGGAACCCCTATCCTGTACGGGGGCAGCGTGAAACCGGAGAACATTGACGAGTTGATGCGGGCACCTGACATTGACGGCGTACTGGTCGGCGGCGCGAGTTTGAACGCGGCATCGTTCTTGCGCATCGCCGGCTTCCGGCCGTAGGGAGAGAATATGTACTCAGCAATCCTTGCGCTTCACATCGTCGTCTCGCTCCTGCTCATTGCGGCGGTCCTCCTTCAGTCGGGGAAGGGGTCCTCGATGGCGAACGTGTTCGGAGGCGGCGGCATGGAGACCGTCTTCGGCGCGGAGACGCCGGCAATCCTGAACAAGATCACGACAGTTCTCGCCATCCTTTTCATTGCGACATGCCTCCTTCTGACGACACTGCCCGGTTCGCTGCGCACGAGAAGCATCCTGCGGGAGCGGGTGGGACAGACGGGTCCGTCCCTGCCTGCGCCGGCGCAGCCCCAGACGCCCGCTCCAGTCCAGCCGCCCGTCGGCCGGTAGCGCGGCCTGTGCGCCTGGTGCGGCTTCCCCGGCGCGGGAAGGCGGTCTTTGTGGGAGACACGCATGGCGACCTGCAGGCGTCGAGGGTGGTGGTCAAGACGTACCTGCCGAAGAACTACACCGTGGTGTTCCTCGGCGACTACGTGGACAGGGGACCGCAGTCGCGGGAGAACCTTGACTACCTGCTGGCGCTGAGGGAGACGCACGAGAATCTGGTGCTCCTCGCCGGCAACCACGAGATGTATCCGATCGAGAGTTTCAGACCCGCCGAGTTCTGGGAGGGGCTTTCCCCATCCGGGCGGGAAGAGTACGGCACAGCGCTTGCCTCGCTGCCGCTGGCGGCGGAAGGCAAGGGATTCCTTGCGCTCCACGGAGTCCCGCCGGATGTGGCGTCGCTGAAAGCGTTTGAGGGGATAGAGACAGGTTCGCCCCAGTGGTTTCGCATGATGTGGGGCGATTTCAGGGAAAAGGAGGGAGAAGACCTTGGGCCTTTCCTCGGCAGGCCACGGTTCGGCAGCGGGTATTTCTTCAGGGTGATGAAGACGCTGAGGAAGCACCTCCTCATTCGCTCCCACGACCCTCGCGCGCCTGAGTGGATGTTCGGAGGCAGATGCCTGACGATCTTTACCTCGTCGGCTTACGGGCGAGACAGGCGGATCGCGGTGGTGAACCTCAGCGGCACGACAAGGAGTTGCGCAGATGTGGAACTGGTCACGCTCTAAGAGTCAGGGTGCCCTGCAGAGATGTTTCGGCGAGTATGTGCTCGAGGAGTATCTTGGCGGCGGCCAGTTCACCAAGGTCTACCTTGCCCGCTCGTTTCTTGCGAAACCCTCGTACGGCAGGACCGCCGCCGTCAAGATTCTGAATCTCAAAGCGGCCAAGCACAATCAGGGACGGCTCATCAAGCAGTTTGAGCGCGAGGCGACCATCGCGATGGGTTTTGACCACCCCAATGTCGTCAAGGTACACAATTTCGGAAGGTGCGGGGACACCTATGCGATCATCATGGAGTATGTGGAAGGCACCAATCTCAAGGAGATCCTGTTCCAGCGGGAGAAACTTCCGCTGTCAACGCTTCTACGGATTCTGTCGGATGCGGCAAAGGGGCTCGCGCACATCCACTCCTGCGGCGTGGTGCACAAGGATGTCAAGCCCGACAATATCCTCGTATCCCGCGACCTGCGGGTGGTGAAGTTCACCGATTTCGGGATTGCGATGCCCGCGCGCAGATTCGGGATGCGCGACCTGTTCCCAAAGGCAGGCACCGTCAGCAGGTGGGGCGCCATCTCGTATGTGTCCCCGGAACAGGAGCAGGGCGCGGCGGACCAGCGCTCCGATATCTACAGCTTCGGCGTGACCATCGACGAGGTGATTGTCTCGAAACTTGCCGTCTCCGGGCAGTCAGACGCGGAGGACTACTTCGCGCGGATTGACCGCCGGGCGCAGCGGAAGAATGCGGGCAGGCAGAAGATTCTCGCCGCGGACCTGCCGGTTCCAGACCTCCTGAAAGACCTCATTGTCAGATGCACGATGCCTCAACCGGAGAGACGGTTTCAGACCATAGATGAGGTTGCCACGATTCTTGATTCCCTGCGGTGAGGTGCGTCAGAGGAGATCTGCGCCCGCCGCGCTCCGCGGCAGGGGGGCGTGTTGCCTGACGGCGGCGTGCGTGGCGGCGGCGCTTCTGTCGGCGGGATGCGGGACGCAGCCGTCCGCCGGCAGGGGAAGGACGCTTGTGCTCTCAACCTCATCGGACCCGAAGACCTTCAACCCGATTGTCGCCAAGGAGACCAGCACGACGGCGGTCACCGGTTTTCTTTTTGACGGGCTGACGAGAACCGACGCGGTCACCCTGCGGGTAACGCCGGCGCTTGCGGAGCGATGGACGGTGTCCGCCGACGGCAGGACATGGAGGTTTGTCCTCCGGGAAGGGCTCCAGTGGTCAGACGGGATGCCGGTGACCGCGGAGGATGTCGTCTTCACCTTCAACCGCCTCATCTTCAACGAGGAGATTCCGACCAGCAGCCGGGATGTGTTCCTTGTGGACGGACAGCCGATAGCGGTTGCCGCCGAAGATGCCCGCACGGTCGTCTTCCGTCTGCCGGACCGGTTCGCGCCGTTCCTGCGACTCCTTGAGCAGGAGATCCTCCCGCGGCACATCCTCGAGCCGAAGGTGGACGCTGGCGTCTTCTCGAGTTCCTGGGGCGTGAACGAGAAGCCCCAGGCGATCGTCGGCACCGGACCGTTCGTCCTGAAGGAGTACCGGCCGGCGGAGAGGATTGTCCTTGAACGGAATCCACGCTACTGGAAGCGCGGTTCCGACGGACAGCAACTGCCTCGTCTCGAGAGGATTGTGCTTCTTGTCATCGCAGACCCGAATATGGCGGTGCTCAAGTTCCGCGCGGGAGAACTGGACGCTGTCCATGTCAGGGGGCAGGACTATCCCATCTTGAAACCGCACGAGAAGAAAGGCAACTTCACCATCTACGAAATCGGACCGTCGCTGGGCTGCGAATTCCTCGTCTTCAACCAGAGCGCGAAGGCAAAGATAGACCCGTGGAAACGCCGGTGGTTTTCCCGCACAGAGTTCCGGCAGGCGGTCAGTTGCTGTCTGGACCGGCAGGCGATGATTCGCAATGTCCTCGCAGGATTCGGCTCTCCTCAAGAAGGTCCGATGAACGCGTCCTGCGGGTACTTCTTCAATCCGCACACCGAACGGTTCTCCTACGACCTCGCGCGCGCGCGCACCCTTCTCAGGAAAGCGGGGTTCTCTCTGGACGGTGGCGCGGTCAGGGACGAGGACGGCAGGCAGGTTGAGTTCACCATCCTCACCAACAGCAACAACGCGGACAGAATCCAGATTGCGAGCATCATTCAGGACGACTTGAGAAAGATAGGCATGAAGGTGAACCTGCTGCCGGTGGAGTTCAACACGCTAGTCAAGCGGCTGGACACAGACAACGACTGGGAAGCGATTCTCATCGGGCTGACCGGCGGGATTGAACCGCACAACGGGAAAAACGTGTGGGACTCGCGCGGGCAGTTGCATATGTGGAACCTTGCGCCTGACGCGGTGACGCCGTGGGAACAGGAGATAGACCGGCTGTTCGCGGCGGGCGCCCGGGAACTGAACGAGGTGCGGCGCAAGGTCCTGTACGACAGGTGGCAGGAGATTGCCAGCAGGGAACTGCCTCTCATCTACACGGTGAACAGCACGGTGATGCAGGCGGTGCGCAACCGGTTCTCCAACCTGCGTCCAACCGTCTACGGCGGGGTGTTCCACAATATCGAGGAGATAGATGTCAGAGAATGACCGTTCCGGCACTTCGGGGGAGCGAGTCGTCAGGATTCTCTATGCGAAACTCGGGACTTCGCGTTTTATCTCGTCGAGGTACCTTGCCGTGGTGCTTGAGCGGGCGCTCAGGCGGATTGACTTCCCTTTTGTCTTCACGCAGGGCTTCCACCCGAGGCCGCGGATGAGGTTCTGTCCGTCTCTGCCGGTCGGCATTGCCGGCACCAATGAGTTTTTCGATGTGGTCGCGAGGGAACCGGTTGACCCCGCCTCTCTGCGCAAGAGAGCAAACCCGCTGTTGCCTCCGGCAATGAGGTTCATTTCCTGCCGCAGTTTGCCTGCCGGCGCAGACGGCCTGCCATCCGGTCTGATGGCGCGGTACCGGATTGAGAAGACATCCTCGCTGAACGCTGCGGCGCTTGCCGGCGTGGGCAGGATTGCCGCCGAGACGGAGAACGACATCACCGTGGAGGTCTGTCTGAACCGATTCAATCACGCGGCGCTGAGGAGTGCGGCAGGGGGCGGATACATTGAAAGGACTCTGGTCTATGATGAAGAAGACGCAGGGCGCATATGAGGTGCTTGTCAGTTGGGAGCCGTTTCTGACGCAGATAGCGTTCTTGAAGGAGGGACGCGTCGAGCATTTCTTTGTGGAGCGGCCTCACCAGAAGAGCGAGGTCGGAAACATCTACAAGGGTAGGGTGGTCAAGGTTCTGAAAGGGCTTCAGGCCGCGTTCGTGGACATCGGAACATCCCGCAACGGGTTTCTGCCGTTTGAGGAGCAGGAGGAGTGGTTTCCTCTGGAAGGAGCGGAAGAAGAACAGTGTTCGCGCGCGAGGAAGCCCCTCGCGGTCGGCGAGGAGTGCGTGGTGCAGGTCACCAAGCCGGGCTTCGAACACAAGGGGGTCAAGCTCACGGCGCAGGTGTCCCTGCCCGGCCGCCTCCTTGTCCTTCTGCCGTTTTCCTCACGCAGGGGCGTATCCCGCCGCATAGAGAGCGCTGCCGAGCGGCAGCGGCTTGCGGAGATTCTCGGAGAGGTGGTCCCTTCCAGCATGGGGTTTATCGTGCGCACCGCCTGCTCCGGCAAGAAAAAGGATGAGATCCAGCGCGAAGCCCGCTTTCTTATCTCGTCCGCGGAGAAGATCAAGCGGCTTGCCCGACGCCTGCCCCCGGGTTCCCTCCTGCGCGAGGAAGACGACCTGCCTGCCGTCGTGTTGAGGGACTATGTCACCGAGGATGTGCGGGAGATTCTTGTTGACAGCGAGAGGGTATTCCGGCAGATGCGCGTCTACGCGCGGGCGTTCATGCCCGAAGTACTCGGCAGAATCCGCCTTGTGCGCGACCGCACTCCGCTGCTGGAGCGGTACGGCGTGACGAAGCAGATTGTCGGGTTTCTTGACGAAAGGGTGCCGCTGCCGTCCGGCGGATACCTGCTCATTGAGGAGGGCAATCACCTTATGGCGATAGATGTCAACACCGGCGGCAGCCAGAGGAAGAGCCTCTCGGACACCATCTTTCATACCAACCTCGAGGCGGCGCAGGAGATTCCCCGTCAGATTCGCGTGAGGAATCTTTCGGGGCTGATCGTGATTGACTTCATTGACATGAAGGACGCCGGTCAGCGGAGGCAGGTCTTTGAGACGCTTGAGAAGGCGATGGAGAGCGATAAGGCGCGGACAAAGACCCTCCACATCTCCAAACTCGGGCTTGTGGAGATGAGCCGCGAGAAGTTCGGCCTGTCCCTTGTGAGGGAACTGATGTCTCCGTGCGCCTGCTGCGGAGGGACGGGCAGAACAAAGTCGGTGGAACTCGCCGCCATCGAGGCGAAAAACGCCCTTGTCGCAAAGATGCAGAAGTCGCCTTCCGCCAGAATGACGGTCCGGCTTTCAAAGGATCTGCGGGAGTTTTGCGAGGCGCAGAACGTGTTCCGGCTGTCCTTCCTGGAGCGAAGGCGGGTGGCGTTCCAGACGGTTGCCTCGTTCCAGCCCTGCGAGTTTGAAATCGTATGAACGGTCAGGCATCTCTCGGACAGGCGCGGTGGGGACGGCAGGATTTTCTTGCGGCGGGCATCCTCATCCTCTTCACCCTGTTTTCGGTGAGCAGGTTTCCCTTTCTGCCGCAGTTTCTGGATGCCTACTACCACCTTGCCTGCGCCAACGGTTTCCTGAAGTCGGGAGGGTGGTGCGGTGTTGACTGGTGGAGCGTCGCTCCCGTTGGCAGATTCCACCTCTACCCGCCGGTGTACCATCTGGTTCTGGCAGGGATGAGAGCCGCCGGGTTTGACGGGCTGACCGCGGTGCGGCTGACCGAGGTTGCAATCGTTCCCGTGTTCTTCGCGGGGCTCTGGGTCGCCGGGCGGGCGCTGGTCTCCGCGTCGTTCGGTCTTTTTCTCCTTGTCTTCTCCGTGTCGTTCTTCCCGTTCTACACCTCCGCGGTGGGACAGATTCCGGCAACGATGGCAACGCTTCTCGGGGTCTTCGCGTGGCTGGCGGTGCGCAGGGGCAGGACGGTTTCTGCAGCGGTTGCGCTCGGCGCGTCCTTCTACACGCACGGCGCGGTTCCGTGGCTGTTTGTCTCGTCTCTCCTGTGCCTCGCCGTGTGCGAGCCGGGTCTGCGGAAGAGGGCGTGCGCTGCCGTCGGAGGAGGTATTCTTCTCGGCGTTCCATTCCTCCTCCATCTTGCCGTTCACCTGCCGTGGCTGCGCGCCGCTGTCACGGGCGAAGGCGGTTTCTGCAGATGGAATCTTGTCGTGCTCGCCTGCGCGGTGGCGGCGGTCCCGGTGTGCGGGAAGAACAACCGCTGGCTGGTTGCTCTCGCCTGCGGCCACATTGCCGGTTCGATACTTGTCTTTTCCCACTACCCCTACCGCCTGTTCTGCGCGCAGGGCGTCTTCGGGTTTTTCGTCCTCGCCTCGGCGTTTTTCTCGCAGGTGTTTGCGGCTCCGCGGCGTAGCGCCTTCGCCGGAGCGGCGGTTGCCTTCATCCTGATCTGCAGCCCGTCTCTGGTGCTGAGAGACGGGAAGGTGAGGCTGCGTGTTGTCGACTCTTCTCTGGCGACGATGATGCGGGGAAACTTCGGGGATTTCATCGAAAACGAGTCGCTGTACAGCGAGCGGTTCTTCAGACCGCTTGTGGAGGCAATCACGCAGAACACAAAACCGGACGACATCGTCGGCTCTCCCCACCGGGTGATTGCGGCAATCTTCGCGGCGCTTGCCGACAGGCCGTCCTCCCAGTCGCTTGTCGACGAAGTGCCGCCGTTTGTCCGGAGGTACCCTTCGGTGTTCTTCTCGCGCGCCGTGCTGTGGACCCCGGCGGATGGCGCGCTTCCCGCGGAAGCATCGAGGAAGGGAGTTTCCGGGCCTGCGTGGCGTCTGGTCGCCGCTAACGACTTCGCGGCGGTGTACATACACGAGAGAGGCGGGAGCGTCCGTCCGGCGCCGGCGACCGTGCCGTTCGGCGTCATCTGGCTGTGCGCGGGAGCGGCGGTCGCCGCGGTGGCGGCGGAGTTTCTGATGCACCGTCGCCGCGCGCCGCGGTGACGCGGCCGTGTGGTATAATTTCTACGATGGACTTCCTGCGTGGAGAACATCTATGTCAATCCATGTGAGAGTGCCGGAAGGACAGGGACTGATTGAGGTGGTGCGGCCAGGCGATGGAGGGCTTTCCCTTCTGTCCTGCGGGGTGGTGCGGCTTGCCGCGGGGGCAGTTTTTGAAGGCAGCACCCGCGGGTCTGAGACAGTACTTGTCATCTCGCGGGGCAGATGCGCGGTGTCCGCCGGCGGCAAGACCCTCGGAGAACTGGTCCGGAAAGATGTGTTCGACGAGTTACCCTTTTCAGTGTTCCTGCCGCCTCGGACCCCATACCGACTCAGCGCGAGCCAGCACACGGAACTTGTGATGGTCGGGGCGCTGTCTGACGCCGCGGGCGAGCCGGTTGTGATCGCTCCGACTGACTGCGGTGTGCGCCGCGTGGGCGGAGACAACAGCACCCGGGAGATTCGAGACATCGTGCCGCCGGCATTCCCCGCGGCACGAATACTCGTCGGCGAAACGGTCAGCGCTCCCGGCCACTGGTCAAGTTATCCTCCGCACAAGCACGACAGGCACACCCCTCCGGCAGAGGTTGCGCTGGAGGAACTCTACTACTTCAAAATCAGTCCCCCCCGCGGCTTCGGGGTCATCCGCGTCTACGACGACGCCAGCGATGAGGCGTATGTGTTGCGCAGCGACGAAGTGGTGACCATTCCTCGCGGATACCATCCGGTCGGCGTCATCCCCGGCCACCGCATCTACTACCTCTGGGCGATGGCGGGCAGTGCGCGGATGATGGCGCCGAGCACTCATCCGGACTTTGCCGCGGACGGCGCGTAGCGGGCGTCGGAACCAACGCCGGTCGCGCCCGGGGCGGGCGTTCACGACGGGAGGCAAGATGGCGGACAAAGGGCTGGAGACATTCTCCCTGCGCGGGAAGGTGGCCGTAGTCACCGGGGGCGCGGGGATTCTCGGCGGGGCGATGGCGCGCGGGCTTGCCGCGGCAGGCGCGTCCATCGCAATCTGCGACATCAGAAACGCGCAGGAGGCGGCGGAGACCCTTGTGTCGGACGGATACGACGCAGCGGGTTTCACCGGCGATGTGATGGACAGGTCGGCCTTTGCCAGAACCGCGGAAGAGATACTGGAGCGGTGGAAGAAAGTTGACATTCTCCTGAACACCGCGGGCGGCAATGTGAGGGAGGCGACCACCTCTGCGGAAACGTCGTTTTTCGACCTGCCTCTGCCCGCGTTTGAGAAAACCGTTGCCCTGAACCTCTACGGAGGCGCGGTGATACCCTCGATGGTGCTCGGCAGACAGATGGTGAAGAATCCGACCGGCGGCTCCATCATCAATGTCTCCTCGATGAACGCCTTCCGTCCGCTGACGAAGATTCCGGCGTACTCCGCGGCGAAGGCGGCGGTGAGCAACTTCACCCAGTGGCTTGCCGTCCATCTTGCGCAGGAGTACCGCGCGCAGGTGAGGGTCAACGCAATCGCGCCGGGGTTTTTCCTGACAACGCAGAACAGGTACCTTCTGACTGACGAAAAGGGCGGCCTGACCGCCCGGGGGAAGGCAATCATCGACCACACGCCGATGGGCAGGTTCGGCGTCCCGGAAGACCTGTGCGGCATCGTCGTGTGGCTTGCCTCTGATGCCTCACGGTTCGTCACGGGGACGGTCATACCGGTGGACGGCGGATTCAGCGCCTACGCCGGAGTGTAGCACAAAATGCGCAAGGAGGGGGAATGGAGAAGGCGGACATCGGCGTCATCGGGATGGAGGTGATGGGCAGGAGTTTGGCTCTGAATATGGAGAGCCGCGGCTATTCGGTCGCCGTCTTCAACAGGACGGCGGAGAAGACAAAGGCGTTTGCCGAAGGGCCCGCCAGGGGCAAGAGGATACTGCCCGCATACGACCTTGCCCGGTTTGTCTCCCTGCTGGAACGGCCGCGCAAGGTGATGCTGATGGTCAAGGAAGGCGCGCCGGTTGACGGCTTCATTGACGCGCTGGTTCCCCTTCTTGAGAAGGGAGACCTCATCATTGACGGAGGCAACTCCTTTTTCAAGGATACGATGCGCAGGAACGAGGCGCTTCAGGGAAAGGGCATCCTGTTCATCGGCACCGGCGTCTCAGGAGGAGAAGAAGGGGCGCTGAAAGGTCCTGCGATGATGCCAGGCGGTCAGCGGGAGGCGTACGCTCTCGTCGAGAAGATATTCCGGGCGATTTCGGCGAAGGCGGCTGACGGAGAGCCCTGCGTGGACTACATCGGGCCTCACGGAGCGGGGCATTTCGTCAAGACCGTCCACAACGGCATTGAATACGGCGACATGCAGTTGATTGGCGAGGTCGTCTGGTTCTTTCGCAGTATCGGCATGGAGGCTGGCGAGGTGGCAGCCGTCATGGCGGAGTGGAACGGCTCCGGCGACATACTGAGGTCGTACCTGATAGAGATTACGGCGGACAGTATGACGCAGAGGACCGAGCAGGACATTCCGCTTGTGGACCGGGTCGCAGACATCACCCGGATGAAAGGCACCGGCACCTGGACGGTGCAGAGCGCCCTTGAGCTCCTTGTGCCGATTCCGACGATTGCTGCGGCGGTCTTTTCCCGGGAGATGTCTCAAGACAAGGAACTGCGCCTGGCGATGGCCCGGCGCGTGAAGACCGCCGCATTCGGTCGTTCGGAAAAGGGAAAAGATGTGGTCCGGGTGGCGCACGACGCCCTCTATCTTGCCAAGATTGCCTCGTATGCGCAGGGTATGGCTCTCCTTGAAGCTGCGTCAAAGGCGTACGGCTTCGGACTGAACCTCGGCAGGATTGCGAAGGTGTGGAGGGCAGGGTGCATCATCCGCGCGCAGTTCCTTGACGAAATCTCTCAGGCGTACGCGGAAGACCCGTCCCTGCCGAACCTGCTTGCGGCTCCCCGGTTTGCCTCGTTCGTGCAGGCGCACATCGGAACACTCGCCAGATTCATCGAGATTGCCCACCGGGCAGGCGTGCCTGTGCTCGGGATGGCGAGCGCCTACGACTACATCCTGCAACTTGTCTCTCCGGTGATGGTGTCGGCGCAGGTGGCGGCGCTCCAGCGGGACTATTTCGGGGCCCACGGGTATTTCAAGATTGGCGGACCGGCAGACCCGACTCTCGTCAAGACCCCCGACGGCAGGGTCAGAGAGTATCACACAGAGTGGCTTGTTGACGGGCGTCCGGAGCGAGAGATTACGAAGTAGTTTGCCATGCAAGGAGGGATCCGTGAAGAACGCGGTGATTGCTCAGTCGGGAGGACCGACCGCGGTCATCAACAACAGCATCAGGGGCGCGGTTGATGTGCTGATGGCGTCGGGAAAGGTCGGGAAGATTTACGGAGCGAGGATGGGCATCCTCGGGGCCCTGCGCGAGGAGTTCATAGACATCACCGCGCAGAAACCCTCGCAGATAGCGCGGCTTGCGAAGACCCCGTCGGCGGGCGTGTTCGGCAGTTGCCGGTACAAGATCAAGAGTTCGGAAGATCTGGAGCGCATCGTGGAGGTGTTCAGGCGCCACGACGTCGGCTACTTCTTCTACTGCGGCGGGAACGATTCAATGGACACCGCCGACCGGGTGGACAAACTGGCAAAAGAACGCGGACTTGACCTGGTCTGCGAGGGCATCGTCAAGACGATTGACAACGATGTGGGAGGGCCTCTTCAGGCAGACGGTTCTTTTGCGGTGTGCGACCACAACCCCGGCTACGGAAGTGCGGCGAGGAGCACCGCCCTCAACATTCTTGAAGCGAACGAAGAGAACAAGGCGAGTTGGACGAGCGACCCGGTGCTTGTCATCGGTGTGATGGGGAGGAAGATTGGTTTCATCGCCGCCTCCGCGCGGCTGGCAGACCCGAAGAGGCATATGCCGCTTGTGATTGTCCTGCCCGAGGCGTTCGGCGGCACACCCCCTGAGGAGAACCTTGCGTTTCTCGCCGACCGCGTCAACGACACGCTCTCGCAGGCGGGCAGGTGCATTGTCGTCATCAGCGAGGGAGTCAACCTCGGAGACCTTGACATCCTTCGGGACAGTTTCGGGCACGAGCAGTTCAGCGCCGCAGGACTGTCCGTCGAGCAGGTTCTCACCAACTACCTGAACGGGCTTGACCGGAAAGACGGTTCGGGCAGGGCGCGAAGCCGGCTGGTTGTCAGGGGCATCGCGCGGTGCGAGCGACCGGGCACCCGGCAGCGGAGAGAGTCGTTGTCGGTTTCCCGCACCGACCTTGAGGAGGCGTACAGAGTCGGCGCGTATGCGGCAGAAAGCGCTCTTGCCGGCGAATCAGGGTGTATGTCCACCATCCTGCGCGTGCCCGGCAGTTCCTACGAGGTGCGGTACGACAGGGTGCCGCTTTCTCTGGTGGCGAACGCTGAGCGGAACTTTCCGAAGGAGTGGATTGCGGAAAACAGAGTGGATGTGACCGACGAGTTTGTCAGGTGGGGAACGCCGCTTCTCGGCGGACCGCTCCCGCGCTTTGCCCGGTTCCGCGACGTGCGGGCAGAAAAGCGGTGCGGGGAGTATCTGCCTGCCGGATGGCGAGAGGAAAGGAGGCACGATGCAACTTGAGATTCTCACGCAGGAGCAGATCCGGGAGGACTGCGAACAGCAACTCCGGTCGCTGAAGAGGACGAAGCGGTTCCTCGTCGCGATAGACACCGATGGGTGCGTGACGGACAATATGAACGGCAAGCAGATGGTTGTCTTCCACCCCCAGTATATGGAGTTCTACCAGTTGTGGGGCATCGAATCGTACTTTCGCGAAGTCGCCGAGTACTACAACCTCTTTTCCGTCCACCGCGGGTGCAACAGGTTCCTCGCAGTCCAGATGACGCTCGCCGCGCTTCATTCACGAAAAGATGTACGCGAGGCGGCCGCGAACGCGCAGGTTGCGCTTCCGGACAGGAAGGTCGTGGACGACTATGTGGCGTGGGCAGCGGCGAACAACCTCGGTCTCGGCAACCTGTCTCTGGAGAAGTTCCTCGCCACCAGACCCCTTGACCTGTCCGTGTACAAACTCCTCGGCTGGAGCGAAGCGGTCAACAGAACATTCCCCTTCGTCAACACGAAGATTCCGCTGTTTGACGGCGTGCGGGAGGCGCTTGCCCTGATGGCAGAGCACGCTGATATCCTTGTCGTCTCCCAGACGCCGTATGACGACCTTGTCAACTACTGGACCGCGTGGGGCATTGAAAAGTTCGTGTGCGCCATCGCCGGTCAGGAGATGGGGACAAAAGCGCACCACATCGAGGTGGCAAAGAAGGCGGGCGGCTACGCCGATGATGAGGTGCTGATGATCGGCGACGGCGACGGAGACCTGAAAGCGGTCAAGAAGAACAACGGCCTTTTCTATCCCATTCCGACGGGCAGGGAAGAGGAGGCGTGGCGACTGTTCCCTGAGAGGTTTGCCCTGGTGCGCGAGAAAAAGTACCGCGGAGGGGTGGAAGACCGACTCATCGGGGAGTTCTCCGAAGTCCTCCTGAAAACGCCGCCGTGGGAGAAGAAAGGATACGACCACACTGCGTCCTACCGCCAGAAGCAGGAGATACGCAGGGCGCTCTACCGGCAGTTGAATCCGGACGGGAAACTTCTGATTCTGTGAGAGATGAAGACGGGAAAAGGAAGCGAGAAGATGCCTCTGTCGCGAGAGGAGATTACTCACCTCTTGCGACGCGGGCTTCCGGTTGAGAGGTACCGCGGAAGGCGTCTTCTCGTAGTCATCCCCGACACGACGCGGTCAGGACCGACATCGTTTTTCTTCCACACCCTTGCGGACATCCTTGCTCCTGTGGCGAAACAGGTTGACTTCCTCATCGCCCTCGGCACGCATCCGCAGATTCCGAAAGATGCCCTTGAAAGGTTTTTAAACCTCCCGCGCGGGAACCTTTTCCCTTCACATGTCGGACTGTTCCAGCACAGGTGGGACGATGAGACACAACTCGTCTGTCTCGGCGAAATCTCCGCCTCGGAGATGCGCGAGATTTCAGGGGGGCTCCTTGACGAAGACATCCCGGTGCCCGTGAACAGGAAGGTGTGCGAGTGCGACGAAATCATTCTTGTCGGTCCTGTCTTCCCGCACGAGGTCGTGGGGATGTCAGGCGGCTTGAAGTACCTGTTTCCCGGCGTCTCAGGACCCGACTTCCTCCACAGGTTCCACTGGCTCGGCGCGCTCATCACCAACCTGAAGATAAACGGCGTGAAGGACACGCCTGTCAGGCGGGCAATCACCCGCGCCGCGTCGCTTGTGCCTGCGCCAATCACGCTTGTGTCGTATGTGGTGAAGGACAAAGAGGTGTACGGACTCTTCTGCGGAGACGACGAAGCGTGGTCTGCGGCTGCCGACCTTTCCGCGCGGTTGAACATCAGGTACACCGACCGCTCATACCGGTTCGTTCTTTCGATGGCGCCGTTGATGTACGACGACATCTGGACGGCGGGGAAGTGTATGTACAAACTTGAGCCGGTGGTGGAAGACGGCGGGACGCTGGTCATTCACGCTCCGCACATCACAGAGGTCTCCTATACCCACGGCGCGCTCATCAGGCAGGTCGGCTACCACACCCGCGACTACTTCCTCTGCCAGATGGAGAAGTTCCGCCACATCCCCGGCTGCATCCTTGCCCACTCGACCCATGTGAAGGGTATCGGTACCTTCCGAAACGGCGTGGAAAAGCCGCGGATTGAGGTTGTCCTTGCCACAGGTATCCCTGAAGAGACCTGCCGCCGGATTAATCTCGGATACCGCGACTGGCGCAGTATCTCTCCGGAAGCGTTCGAAGGCAGGGAAGACGAGGGGATGCTGGTTGTTAGAGAGGCGGGCGAGGTGCTTTACCGCAGGGCAGACCGCTTCATCCCTGAGGTTGACAAACTCTCCTGATGAACCGCGACGCAGTTACGGCCTGATGCCAACCCACCTCGGCTTGCGCCACTGCATAGAGAGCCGTCCGAGCGACGCTCCAGGGTCGTCTCCGGGTCCGTTCACGAGCGAATTGTCGTAATGCACCTCTCCGTTCTGGAGGATGTACAACTGCTTTGCGACTATCCCTCCGAAAAACTGTGCGTTCTGCTGGAGTTTCACCTGCGCGTACGGCGCGTAGAAAAGCATATTGATCGCCTGCGAGTTGTTGTACATCGAGATGGTATTCGGAGAGTTGGTGTACAGGCGCACATGCTTCGGTCTGCCCGTCCGATTGTCAAGAATAGAGTTATTGTGGAACTGGCAGGTGGCATTGTTGCCAAGGTAGATGACAAGGTCGGCTCCTTCAGGAACGATGAACTGCGAGTTGTTATCAAGTTTGATGAAGTTCTCGATGTACATCCGCGTCGTTCCAGTGATGTTCAGGATGACATTGTTGTCCAGTTCCAGACTCTTGAAATGGTAGTCGCTTGCCGCAAAGGTGAAGCGTGCGTTATTCCTTGACTCGAACGCCCCGTTGTTCAGGGTGTAACTCCCGCTGTGGACTGTGATGCGTGAATCACCGTACTGGGGATAGGGAGCGCTTGCCAGTTCCGAAGGGACGACCACATCAGCCATATTCTTGAACACATCCGGAAAGTCAACATAGATGTGCGTCTCTCCGTACAACTTCGCCTGCTGATACAGATTGAGTTCCTCTGTTCCGCCGTCCACGAACAAACTGCCGTAGACCTCGGCGTTGTTCTGGAGAGTAATCACTCCCATACTGCAGGTGTCTCCAGAGTTTCCCACATTTGCTCCGCCGTACGGACCAAGAGATGAGTCGTAACTGTCAATACGTCCGTTCTCTTCAAGGGTCACCCACTCCTCCCCGAACAGCCCCTGAGCAAACGAACCTCCTCGCGTGAAGGCAACCTCAACCTCCTCTGACTGACTTTTCACCTGTCCGACGGCTTTGAATGTGGAGCCGAGCGTCTGCGTAACGGTTCCGTACAGCGCCGCTCCCTGCCGGTACTCTGGTGTGAGAACCCTGTCCGGTTCCCACGCGTAGAGGGTCTGTTCTGGCTGCCACAAGGGATTTGACCTGATGTTCACAAACGCCCGCTCCACCGCGGCGTCAGCGAGGTAGAACGCCTGTTCCCTCCACAGGCGGTTCTGGGAAGACCTGTGCTCGTAGAATGTGACATAGTAAGCGGAGAACCCGACAATAAGGGAGACGACGATGCCGAGGATGACCATCGGAAGAAGATAGCCGCCTCTTGCCCCTCTCTTGCGGTTCATTGGTTCCTCACAGGTTGTAAAAGTTCCTCAACTTCACTTCAAACGAGATTTCCTTATGGATCGTCCCATCGGTGACGCGTACCGTGACTGTCTTGAGGTCGGGATGCCCTTCAGTGTCTGAAATGTTCAGCGACTCAAGAGTTCTTATGACCGTGCGCGTGGTCACAATATTGGGGGTAACTCGCTTATCCGTCCATTTGAGCATCAGGTTGTTGTTCTCCTTGTAGAACTCGACCTGCCAGAGAGGGTCGTTATACGCGACAATTGCTGACTCTCCAGAGGCGGTACAACTCTTCGCCTCGTCAATGTATCCCTTCACTGTATAACCGGCGATGTCAAGGTCCTGCTGAAGCCGTGTCACCTCTCCTGTCGTTCGAAAGTGCACGTATGACTGATACCCGAGGAAGACCACGGCGGCAAGACCGATGGCGGCGATCACAATCGCCACCAGCATCTCGATGATGGTGAACCCCTTCCTTGCCATGTGATCAGTAGGTTCTGCGCGCCACATACCCTGTCAGGGAGACATTGCCGCCCGTCCACGAGACCGTCACCGTGACCTGTTTCAACTCGCCTTCAACGATGTCGGTCACCGTCGTTGCCGCGTGTGCTGTTATGTTGAGAGGTCGCAGAAGAATGGACTCTGTCTGTGATTGGAGCGAGTCAAAGGACGCCCTTGCCTTGACCTGCTCCATTCGGGAGATTGCCTGCCACGCCGCAAGACGCTGACACTCTGCCTGTATGCTGTCAAGCCGGGTTGACGCGTAGAAGGCGGCGATGCCGAGAATCGCGAAGGCGGCAATGACAAGCGCGACAAGGAGTTCTACAAGCGTGAAGCCTGCTCTATTTCGTCGTCCTGCCATCCCGGTCTCCTGTGTGCAGGGTCTCTTCCAGAAGGTGATACCCTCCCGGGAAGGCGAGCGCAAGAGAAAACCGTTATGGAGTTCCTCCTGTCCTTGCCGCCTTCTCTGCCTCTGCCTCTTTCAGGTCTTCTTCCGTGACAATCTTCGGGCTGACAAAGATGACGAGGTCTGTCTTCTTGCCCTGCTTGCTTGAACTGCTGAACAGAAACGGGAAGATGCGTCCGAGAAGCGGGACCCCTGACCGCGTGCTCTGGTTCTCGGTGGAGAGAAGCCCTCCGATGACGAGCGTCCCTCCGTCTTTCACCGTCACCTTGGTAGCCGTTGAGCGCTCAGAGGTGTCCACCGCATCCGGGAAGAATGCCGACTTCTTCGCCGTCACCACCTTCGGCTCGAGTTCCATCACGATGCTGCCGTCTCCGGTGACATGGGGTATCGCGACAAGTGTGATGCCGATGTCGCGGTACTCGTATTCGGTCACGGTGGTCGCCACCGCGCCGCCGCCGCTGGTGGTGGTGACCTTCGGAGCGACAGGGATGTTGCTGGTCAGGCGGATTGTCGCAGGTGAGTCGTTCAGGGTGATGACGCGCGGACTGGCAAGGATATTCGCTTTCCCTTTTCCTTCAAGAGCTTTCAGGTCTGCGGTCAACTGTCCGAAACTCTCAGCGACCTTCGCAACGGATGAACTTGCGCCGTCTCCTGGAATCAACCGCTCGTATGTCACCGAGCCGACAAACGTTCCAAGCGAACCTGTTGCCGTTCCCCACTGGATGCCGAGGTTCCTTGTGGCGTCCTCTGTCAACTCCACAAGAACCGCCTCTATGGCAATCTGAGGCACGCGCACATCAAGTTTCGCAACAACCTCTCCCACCTCTTTCAAAAAGTTCTCCGTGCCAACCGCAATGATGGCGTTTGTCCTGTAGTCGGGGATGATGGTGAACCCCTGAGAGACCTCGCCGCTGAATGTCACCTTGCCGGTGATTGCAGGACTGCCGATGCCGCTCACCCTGCCCGCAAGGGTCCCGCCTCCCACCGATACAACGGTCGTTCCTGTGCCTGTTGATGTCGTACCTGTTGGGGTACTGGTTGTCGCTCCCCCTCTTGCACCGGTGCTCGTTACCTCGACGGGAAAACTCTCTATGTTGACAGACGCCTTGCCCTTTTCTCCGAATCCCCGGCTCAGAACCGCAGGCAGCAGCGGCCAGACATCTGCCAGTTGCGCATACTTCAGCGTGAACGCCTGCGTGCGGATGGGACTCTTCTCGTAGTCAACATCAAATGCGGCAACCACGCTCTTCAGTTCCTCGATTTGCGCGCGGCTTCCCTTCGCAAGAAACGAGTTTGTCCGGTCGTCAACGGTGACCATTCCGCCGAAACCAAGCCCGTCAAGGAGTTTCTTTGCCTCTGACGCCTGAACCTTCAAAAGAGGAACGACCTCAATGTTCGTATGTTCTGTCTCTGCCTGTTCAGGTCTCTTCCCGCTGGACACGACGAAGATATCCGTGCCCGGCATCTTCTGTCGGAAAAGACCGTGTGCCGCAAGGATGACGTCCAGCGCCTCTTCTGCCTCGACATTCTCAAGGTAGGCGGTCACAGTCCGCTCGCCAAGACCTTCGGCAGGGATAATCTTGATGCCGATGCGTTTGCTGAGCATCTCAAGGATGAAACCCAGTTTTGCGTTGTTCAGGGAAAGGGTGACCGTTTCAGCCCCGACTGAAGAAGCCAGAAGGAGCGCAAGCCAGACAACGAGCAAGAACCGTTTCATCTCTGTCTCCTTGTTCTACCCTGCGCCGGCATCGGAAAAGACCGCTGATTCGGAAAAAGTGCGCGAGGCAACCTCGTAGTGTGGACTCCACCTCAGGGACTCGGGAAGAGCGAAAAGAAGCCAGTCAGCGTTCCTCTCGATCTCCTTCGCGTATCTTGCCTCAGGTTGGACGCTGTCAGGAGGGTTCTTTGCCGGGACATCACAAGATGCCAGAGTTGTGCTGCTGGCGCTTGTGTCTGCCAGCACAGCGGCTGAATTGTCTGACCGACCCTCCTGCTGTTCCTCCGCCGCCCACACCATCACCGAAAAGTCGTCCGGGACCTGCACTTCCGCAATGTCTGACGGCAGAGAAACAACCTGCGGGGCTGGCCGCTCGGGCTGCGTCGCCTGCTTCTCTTCGTTTTCCCGGGCCTCCGGGTAGACGGTTTGCTCCTCTTCGCCGACAGTGACGACATACGCTGTGGTGAACTGTCCCCGCAGAGAAGCCAGAATCTTCTCTGCCTCTTTCCTCTCGGCGCACCTGCCTGCCCGGAGGACATAGTGGCTTCCAAGCCGGACAATCCGCACGCCGGGGATACCCTGTCGAGACAGCCGGTCTGCCGTTTTTTTCAACTGCTCGAGCCCCACTGAGGAAACTGCCGCAATCTGGATTGAGTAGGCGGGGGCTTTCGTTCCGTCCGGCTTCAGCACGACCTTCGAAGGCGCCTGGTGTATCTCCTCGACTGTCTGTGTCTTGACAGACAGCCGGAAAAGCCGCCTGTCCCGTTCCACATCCACAAAGTCCGGAGCAATCTTCACAATGCGCCATCCGGCAACGGCCTCTCCTACGGTTCTCACCTCTCCGTCCACAATGGCAAACGGTTTTGTTTCGTCGTAAAGGACACCGCTGGCGGTGAACATCGGCTGGAAGACAATCTCTGACTGAGGACGCACAGGACCTCCGCCGCGGAGGATGCTGGTGCCAACAGGGACAGACGGAACCGGTCTCATCGGATTTCTGGCTATGGTCACCGACACCGCGCTTTCTGTCTCCTTCCTGACGATGTCCGCAAGGGTGGAGTTGATGTTCTTCAGCGCGGTCAGAAGTTGTTCAAGGTCAATGCCGGCAACCGTCCCCTTTTCCGCGCCCATTCCCGGAGAGACCTTTATCTGTTCTCTGCGGCTGCCTTTCGGCCTTGTCAGCGCAAGGATGACGACTGCGACGACCACGACGGCAAGGATGAGGAGCGCGACGGTCCGGCTTCGTCCTTTCATTGGTTCCCGCCCTGTTTTCTTCTTAGTCCTGCGAGGGTTATCTTGAACACGGTGCCTTCCCTCACGTTTTGAACGGAAAGACCGAGCACACTGAGGAAGTACGGGCTTCCTTCAATCCTCGAGACAAACCTGCACAGGTCTCCGTACGGATTGCCCGCGTCTTGTCCCGTGGATGTCTCTCTTACGGTAGACGCTTCCAGCGTCACCTCCCACGTGTAGTATCCACCTTCGCTTTCTTGCTGTTTTTCTCCCGCCTGTTGCGTTCTGCCGAAGGTTGGCGTCAACTCGGTCAGCCGGAGTCCTGACAGAATGGCTGCGGAATCAAGGTGCTTGAACACCATCTGCGTGGGGTCGGGCCCCCTGTTGAGCCACTCAATCTGGGCGACATGGGACTCCACCTGCGCGAGGGCGGCTGAGATGCTGTCAGGAAGGTTCGGCGCCGATGTCAGAAGGTTGTAACTCGCTTCGATGACAGCGGCTCTTTTCAGGCAGACGGCGAGATACTCCGCCTGCGGTTTCAGGATAAAGAGCCACGCGCAGCCAGCCAGAGCCACATAGGAAAGCCCCATCCAGATGAAGTGCTTCACAAACCGCTTCCAGTGGCTCGCGAAGAACTCAGTTGTGTTGTTCATCGTGAAGACGGTCGTATCCTGCACTCGATGATGAACGACCTTTCTCGCCCCTTTTGTTCCTCTTTCTCTGCCGCTGCGGAAGGCGCCTGCTCTGACACCTTCTGGAGCGTGACCGAGGCGAACTCTTCCTTGCCCTTTTGCCTCAGATTCTCAAGGAAGGTGATGATTGCCTCTCTGTCTTTGACCGGACTGACAGGCACAGAACCATTGATGACGAATGTGGGTTCCGCGGAGGCGGTTCCGCGTCCCGCCTTCTGGACGATGCTCGTCAGAGACACGCTCTCAGGCAGGGATGCACAGATACAGGCAAGTTTCCTTGTCCAGAGCACCCGCCTGTCCATCTCCTTCTTGATGTCAACAAGCCGGTTGGTCAGTTCAGCGCTGGTCGTCTGCGCATGTTTCAAACGGTTCACCATTGCGGCATTCGAAAGAATCTCCATTTCCATTCGCTCCATGCGGCGCAGTTGCACCGCAATTCTGAAGCGGTTGCCGGCGTACGCCAATCCTGTCATACCCGCGATGCAGAGTATGCCGATGAAGTAGAAAAACAACATGCGCTTGAAGTATGTCCTGTATCTGAAGCGTACAAGCCGGTCCCTCAGCAGGTTGACCTGTATCATCTTTCCTCCCTCATCAGGAGTCCTGCGCAGACAGCGAAGGCGGGACCCCTCTGTCTGATTGCGTCGGGTATGTCTCCTGATTCAATGGAAGAAAAAGGGTCCCACACCTGTCCGCTGATGCCGACCTGCTGTTCTATCGACTCGCGCAAACCCGGCAGTTTGCTTGAGCCGCCGGTGAGAACAAACCTTTCCGGTTTTCTGCCCGCCTTCCGCTCAAAGTACCTGAGTCCTGACAGAATCTCTCCGATGAACTCAGGGATGACTGCTTGAACCGCGGGGATGACAACAGTGCTGTTTGCCGGGTCCAGTTTGTATGTTTCTACCTGTTCAGCAGGTATGCCGTGCGTGTCCGACAGAAACGAGTTGACCGAGTGCCCGCCGAACCGTATGTCTCTGATGAATGTGAATCCGTCCCTGTGGCTGATGCACAGGTTGGTGTGAACAGCGCCCACATTGAGGATGCAAACTACGTCCTCTCCCACAGGCGCAAGAGAGCAGTACGCGTTGCAGACGGCGAGTGTGTCTATGTCCATCGCGACAGGGGTTAAGCCCGCGTCCGAGAAAACCCTAAGGAACGCGTCGCATCTCTCTTTCGGATAACCGGTGAAAAGAACCGTCTTTGTCTCTGCCGCACTCATCACCGCGTAGTCAGAGTCAAGTCCCTGTATGCCTCCGGGGATGACCTGCAGGATTTCCATCTCCACGGCGCCGCGAATCTCCTCCTGCGGCATCTCAGGGATGTCGAAGTAGTGGATGATGACATCAGAACCAGCCACGCTGCACACTGCTTCCTCTGTCTGAATCCCTATTTTCCTGAGAAAGCCGGCGAGAAACGAAGACAGCGTGCGATGCTTCTGCTCTTCAAGGATGGATGAACGGAAGTCGGGAAGAGGATTCTCCGCGATTCCAATCCTGCGTACAGCGAAACCTGCACGCGTGCGGCTGCCCTCTATGACTTTAATGGCAGCCGAACCGATATCAACCGCTACTTTCTGACCCATCCGTTCCCGTCTGACGAGGGGAAGGGCTCATCCTCGTCATTCTCTCGCAAGAGTCAGGAGGAGTCACGCTTCCTGAGGGAGTTGCCGCTGGCGGCGGCAACTCCCTCAGACATGCCCTCCGGCTCGAGAGACAGGCGCAACAGTACTATGCTTCCTGACTTACAGCCCTGAGTAACTGATTGTTGCGCCGCCGGGAGTTGTGTTGTCGTACTCCATCGTCACAGTGATGCCGCTCGCGTCGCCAGCTCCGGAAGTGGATGCGGTGAATCCGCTTGCCGACACACCCGACAGGGTGAAGGTGGTGAAGTACTTGTTGCCGGTCGCATCCACCAGCAGCGCCGACTCATCGTCGCAGAAGGTGTCGTACTCGGCGTAATAGACCTTCTGCGAGGTGAGCACCGCGCCGAGGAGTGCGGCGCCTTCCGACGCCATCGCCTTGCGGACATTCGCCCGGTAGATGGGGATGGCAACCGCGGCGAGCACGCCGACGATGATGACCACGACCATCAACTCGATGAGAGTGAAACCTTTTCTGCGTTTCATCTGTCTCCTCCGTATCTGCCCCGAACCCCCGGGGCGGGGTGCCGTCCTCAGCGCATCGTGGCAGCCAGTTTGAAGATCGGCAGGTAGATTGCCAGCACGACGACCCCGACCACAAACCCCAGCCCGATAATGAGAATGGGCTCAAGGATGGAGGTCAGGATGCTCAGCGTCGCGTCAACTTCGTCACGGAAGAAGCGCGACGCACGCACCAGCATATCGTCCACCCGTCCTGTCTCCTCGCCGACTGTCACCATGCGGACCAGGAGACTCGGGAAAATCTTGTGCTTCTTCATCTCCTGTCCCACCAGTCCGCCTGACACGATGCCGTTGCGGATGGCCATCGTTGCCTTTTCTATTATACTACTTCCTGCGGTTTTTGCAACTATTTCAAGCGCAACCGGCAGAGAGACCCCTCCTGCGATGAGGGTTGCGAACGACCGCGCAAACCGCGCGAGGGAGACCTTTGCCATCAGTTTTCCGAGGACGGGAATGGAGAACCTGAATCCGTCCAGATGGTGTCTCCCGGCAGGCGTGCGGCTGTAGGCGTATGTGAACACAACCAGTCCGAAGAGCAGAAGGACTGTCAGGGGAAGGAAGCGCACAAGGGTGCTGCTGATGGCAAGAATGACCTTGGTAAACACAGGCAGGTCTGCGCCAAAACTCTTGAAGATTTGCTGAAACTTCGGGATGAGGTAGAGAAACACGAACGACACCACGCCGATGAAGAAGACCACGATGACCGCCGGGTAACTGACCGCCTGTCTGACCTTGCGCAGAAGCACTATGCGGTCTTCAAGGTCTACGGCAATCTCTTCCATCACGCCCACCAGCCGCCCGCTCTCCTCGCCTGACTTGACAAGCGCGATGTAGAGGGGATTGAACACGGAGGGGAACTTGCTGAGCGCCTGAGACAAACTGCTTCCTCCCTGAATGGAAGCTCTGACCTCTCTGAGCACATGCCGGAAGTACCGGTTGAGGGTTTCTCCGGAAAGGTCTTCAAGAATGTCAACAATAGGCACTCCGGCGTCCAGCATCGTCGCGCACTCGCGGGTGAAAAGCGCCAGTTCTCCAAGTCCCACCCTGCCGCGGGTGATGGTTGCTTCCTCCGTCGCCTGCTCTCCTGCCGGCTGGACGGAAACAGGCATGAGATTCTGCTGACGCAGGACGCCGACCGCGCCCGCAAGGGACTCTGCCTCAATGAATCCTTCCCTTCTGGCATTCATCCTGTCGCGCGCGGTGTAACGGAACTTAGCCATGTCCTGCCTTGCCTGAGAGAAGGCTTACCAGTTCCTTGTGGTTCATGCTGGCGTCAAACGCCACCTCCCGGGATATTATACCCTGTCGCAGGAGGTTGACAATGGATGAGTTGAATGTGTGCATGCCTACCCCGGAGCCGAGTTGAATCTGGTTGTACAACTGGCTGAACTGTCCCTCCCTGACAAGGTTTCTGACCGCCGGGGTTCCCACAAGGCACTCGGTGATGAGAACCCTGCCTGTGCCGTCCTGTTTTGGAAGCAGTTGCTGGGAGATGACGCCGAGAAGGATGAGGGACAACTGCATCCTGACCATCGTCTGCTGCTCGCTCGGGAACGACCCGACGATGCGTCCCATTGCCTGCGACACTTCTCCTGTGTGCAACGTCGCCATCACCAGATGCCCCGTCTCCGCAATGCGCAGAGCCGCTTCAATCGTCTCCCTGTCCCGCATCTCGCCGATGAGAACCACGTCCGGGTCCTGCCGCAGTGCCCGGCGGAGCGCCTCGTTGAAACTCGGGGTATCCGAGCCGATCTCGCGCTGCTCCACAATCGCTTTCTTATGCCGGAAAAGGTATTCGATGGGGTCTTCCAGCGTGACGATGTGGATTGCCTCGTTCTGATTGAGGTGCTCCACCATTGCCGCAAGGGTCGTTGACTTTCCGCTTCCCGTGGGTCCGCACAGGAGAATGAGTCCGTACGGCTGGGCGAGGAAGTTGAGGATGACCTGTTCCGGCAGCCCGAGTTCTTGAAAGGAGGGTATCCTGTCCTTCAGCGGCCTGATTGACGCGCCGGGAGTTCCCCGCTGGAAGTGGAGATTGATGCGGAACCTGCCCACGCCCTCGATGCCGTAGGAGAAGTCCAGTTCCCGCGTCTCCACAAATGCGCGGTACTGGTCCAGCGTGAGGATGTCCCGCATCATTGCGTCCACTTCCTCGGAAGAAAGGACCGGCATATTCATCGGAACCAGCTTGCCGTTGACGCGGATGTGAGGCGGAAGTTTCGCGAGGATGTGCACATCCGACGCGCCTCGTTCCACTGCCGCGATGAGAATCTCGTCAATCCTTGGCATGGTTTCCTTCCTACTGGAGCGTGCTTGCCAGCGCTTCCTCGACGGTAGTCATCCCCTGAAGCGCCTTTTCAAGAGCCGCCTCGCGCAGGGTCATCAGACCGGCTCCGCGGGCGTGGGTGCGAATCTCATCTTCCGACTTTCCTTCTACAATCATCTGCCGCACCTGTGGAGTGACAGGGAACACCTCGTATACCGCAATCCTGCCGAAGTAGCCGGTGTACTCGCAGTCAGGGCATCCACCGCCCCTGTATGTCTTTTTTCCTTCTGCCTGTGCGGGCATCACTTTTCTGAGGAGTCCGTAGCCGTTTTCGTCCTCTGCGCGGCACGACATACAGATGCGGCGGACAAGCCGCTGCGCCATCAGGAGGTTTACCGACGCCGCAATGAGGTATGGCTCCACTCCCATATACGCAAGCCGGGAGATGGTTGAGACAGAGTCGTTGGTGTGCAGGGTTGAGATGACCAGATGCCCTGTCAGCGCGGCTTGAATGGCTATCTGCGCCGTTTCAAGGTCCCGTATCTCGCCAATCATAATGACGTCGGGATCCTGCCTGAGCAGGGTGCGCAACACCACGGGGAAGGTCAGGCCAATCTTCGGCCGTATCTGGACCTGGTTGATGCCTTTCAACTCGTACTCCACGGGGTCTTCAACCGTGGTGATGTTCTGGTCTGGCGTATTGATAAAACTCAGCCCGGAGTAGAGGGTGGTTGTCTTGCCGCTGCCGGTCGGTCCCGTGACGAGAATCATTCCGTGCGGCATCTGGAGCGCGCCTTTGAAAACCTCAAGGTCTTTCGGCGAGAATCCGAGTTGCTCCATGTCAACGAGGAGTGAGTTCTTGTCAAGGAGTCGCATCGCAACCTTCTCTCCGTGGACAGTCGGCAGGGTCGACAGGCGTATGTTGATTTCGCGGGGTCCGGTGCGGATGGTGAACCTGCCGTCCTGCGGAAGCCGGCGCTCGCCGATGTCAAGGTTTGCCATAATCTTCAGGCGGCTGACAATGCCGGGAAACGCGGTTCTGGGAGGAGGGGCGACTTCGTGGAGGATGCCGTCGATGCGGAACCTGACCGCGCAGGAGTTCTCCTGCGGTTCGAGATGGATGTCGGTTGCCCGCCTGTCTATCGCCTGCAGAAAGAGGGTATTGACGAACTTGATGATGGGGGCGTCTTCTGCGGCCACGCGCAACTGCCCGACATCCACTTCCTCCTCATCCGTCGGCTGGCGAACCGCTTCAAGGTCTGCGAACGTCTGGGAGAGGTCAACTGACTCCATATAGTACTTCTCAATGGCTTCAAGGATGTCCTGCTCGTCCGCCTGCATCACCTTGATGTCTTTGCCTGTGATGCGCCTGATGGCGTCAATGGCGACAATGTCAACCGGATCCTTCATCGCCACGATGAGAGTGTCTCCCGAGTCGCTGATGGCAAGAACGACATATCTTCGGGCGATGTGTTCGGGGATGGTTCTGACGACATCCGGGCGCAGTCCCTTGAGCCGGCTGATGTCAACAAAGGTTGCTGACCGCTGCTTGGTGAGGGCTTCGAAGATGGCCTGTCTGGAAACATACCCTTTCTCGACGAGAATCTCGCCGAGAAACCTCTTGCCGGAAAGCTGCGCAGCGAGCGCCTCTTTCAACTGCTCCTGCGTGATGAGGTTGCGCTCAAGGAGAATCTGTCCGAGTTCTTTCCGCTCAGCAGTCATTGCGGCACACGGGGTATGCGGCGTCCCCAACTTGTAAGTATACCCGTCAACCGTCTGCCGTGTCAACGGACTGGCGCGGGGTGTTCGGGAGCAGGTAGCACCGCCTTCTTCTCTTCGTCGAGACAGCGCGCGAGGTGTTCCCGTATCTGACTGCTCTCCGGCCGCAGGTCCCGCGCCCTGCTGAGAAGAGAGGCGGCTTCTTTGAACCTTCTCTGGGAGAGGTACAGCAGACCGAGGTTGTGGAGCGCCTCAACCTTATGGGGATTGAGCATCAGAGCGTACCGGAAGTTGGCTTCCGCCATTGTGAAGTTCTTGCGTCGCCACTCGATGACGCCGAGATTGACAAAGATGGTGTCAATGAAGGGATTCAGGTCTTTCGCCCTGTTCAGGTACCGCTCCGCAGACGGGTCATCTCCCTGACTGAGGGCAGTTCTTGCTCCGCACAGCATCGCCCACACATTGTACGGATTGTGGGAGAGAGACCTCTCCACCGCCTCCAGGGTAGCGCTCGGGTTCTGCCGCTCTGTCCGTAAGGCGCGGCGGAAAAACAACGAACCGGCGATGCCGTGGCAACTCACCGTTCCCCAGACGAGTGCGAACGCCGCGGCGAGAAACAGCATCTGTTTCCTCTGGACGACGAGAAGCGGTCCGCGGCGTTCATCGAGGGACTCTATGCCGGCAGCGGCGAGCCAGAAGACCATTGCGACCGGCGGGTTTTTCAGCGGGAATGCAGCGAGCGCGTTGACGAGGACTGCCGCGAACGATGCCAGAAGCCCGGCGAGGAGAACCCGCCGTCGTCCCGCAGAGCGTCTCGCCGCTCTCCATCCAGTCGTGAACAGCGTGATGGCAAAAAGGATGAACAAGCACACGCCCGGGAGACCTGACTCCGCGGCGCATTCAAGGTAGTCGTTGTGAGCGTCCCCCGCGCGCAAGTCGGGCGCAATCACGATCTCTCCTGCGCCGATGGTGTAGTAGGGGTACAGCACGGCAAAATGCCCTGGACCGACGCCGACCGCCGGATGTCTGCCAACCATCCGCAGGGCAATCTTCCAGATGAGGAGGCGGTTTCGAAAGGTCCCCTGTTCCACAAGCGGCGTTGCGGACTGCTGCGGCGCCGCGCGCAGGGCGATTGAATGGGACCGGATGCCGATCAGCGCCGCCGCAATCACCACTGCGCAGGCGGTTGCCAGCAGTATCCGGCCCACTGTCCTCCTCGGAGAGGATGCCGGAGCCGCCAGAGCGAAGACGCACAGAGAGCATGCCCCCGCGACCCAACTTGCCCTGCTGAAGGTGATGACGAGGAACACAAGGAGCACGACAGCTGACGCGGAGAAAAACCGGCGCAGGAGACCTTTTGAGACGACGACGAGCACCAGAGACCACGGCACAAGCGAGGCGGCGCATTCGCCCGCAAAGTTGCTCCTGCCGAGCGTCGAGGTGGCTGTCCACGGCATATCCCATCTGATGGCGTCTATCCCGACGAACTGGAAGATGCCATACACGCCGGCGACAACTCCGGCGCAGGCAGCTCCCGCGAGAATGAAGATGAGCGTCTGTTCGTCGCACAGAGAGCGGCAGGAGAAAAAGATGAGGATGCCCAGCGCGGGCAGCATGCAGGCGGTCAGCCCCTCCCAGACATTGATGCACGCCGGGGATGACAGGCAGACGCACATCCATTGAAAAAAGAGGACAGCAGCGACAAACGGAAGTGAAATCCTGACAGGGAACGTCGAAAGGCGCAAGGCGGCGATGAGGAAGAAAAGCGTTGTCAGCCCCAGCAGGCACAGTTTGATGGTCTTGAACGGATTGGCAAGGGAAGGAGCGAAGGCAAGGATGACTGCCGCGGGCAGAATGAGCAGACCTGCGATGAGCCATCCCTGTTTCATCAGGGAAGTATATGTGCCGGATGGACGCAGGTCAAGCGGGTTGCTTTTCCCCGGGCTGGTGATGCTATACTAAACGGGGGGAGGACGGGTATGGACAGGAAGGCAGCAGGTCGCCGCATCAGGGAGTTGACCGAGGCGATCAAGGAACACAACCGGCGCTACTACGTGGAGGGCAACCCGGTCATCAGCGACGCGGAGTATGACGCGCTCTTCAGGGAACTGGTCGAACTGGAGAGGCGATTCCCGGACCTCCGGATGCCCGATTCTCCGACGCAAAGGGTCGGCGGGGAGCCTGCGGGAGGTTTTCGACAGGTTCAGCACTCAGTGCCGATGCTCTCCATCGAGAACACCTATTCCGAGGACGAACTGCGGGAGTTCGACGAGCGGGTGAAAAAGGCGGTGGGAATCTCCGAGGTCGAGTACATTGTTGAGTTGAAGATAGACGGCGTTGCGGTGTCTCTCCTGTACGAGGATGGCGCGTTCACGCGCGGCGCGACGAGGGGCGACGGATGGCGCGGGGACGATATCACGGCAAATCTGAGGATGGTTGCGGAGATACCGAAACGCATATGCCACCACGGCAGGCTGGAGGTGCGGGGCGAGATATACCTGCGCAGGGACGAGTTCGCGGAGTTGAACCGGGCAAGAGAGGCTGCGGGAGAGCCGCTTTTTGCCAATACGCGCAACGCCGCCGCCGGTTCGCTCAAACTCCTTGACCCTTTGCTTGTGGCGCAGCGTCCTCTGCGTCTGTTTGCCTACGCGGGTTTCTTCCAGCCGCTTCCGAAGACCCATGAGGAGGTGCTGGTCTTTCTCCAGCGCAGCGGCTTTCCTGTCAACGAGCACCGTCTGAAGGCGGAGAATATCGACGAGGTCATCTCTTTTGCGCGGCAGTGGCAGGAGCGGAGGTTTTCTCTGCCGTATGCCACAGACGGGCTGGTGGTGAAGGTGAACCGGATCGACCTGCAGGAGCGTCTTGGTGCGACATCCCGCAGTTCGCGCTGGATGGTTGCGTTCAAGTTCCCACCGGAGCAGGTGACCACCGTGGTGAAGGACGTGGTGGTTCAGGTGGGCAGGACAGGCGTCCTGACGCCGACGGCGATTCTCGAGCCGGTGCGGGTGGCAGGAACAACGGTCTCGCGGGCAACGCTGCACAACTTCGACGAAATTGGCAGGCTGGATGTCCGCATTGGAGACAGAGTCTTTCTCGAAAAGGCGGGAGAGGTGATCCCGAAAATCGTCAGCGTGGTGAAGGAGGTGCGCACAGGATCGGAGCGGAAGATTGAGACGCCAGAACGGTGTCCTGTGTGCGGCAGCAGGGTGGAGCGTGAGGAAGGCGAGGTCGCGCTGAGGTGCCCGAATGTGCGGTGTCCCGCCCAGACGAAGGAGCGGATAGTACATTTCGCGTCCCGCGACGCGATGGACATTGAGGGTCTCGGAGAAAAGACGGTCGGCATGCTCGTTGACAGAGGACTGCTTGCCGACTATGCCGACATCTACGGGCTGGCCCTTCCTCAACTGGTTACCCTTGACCGGATGGGCGAGAAGTCCGCGCGCAATCTGCTCTTTGCCATTGCGTCGGCGCGAAAGCGCCCTCTGTCCCGGCTCATCTACGCGCTCGGCATCCGTCAGGTCGGAGAGACGGCTGCCAGGGCGCTCGCCGCCCGGTTTGAGACGCTTGACGAAGTGATCGCCGCGGACGAGGAAACACTTGCCAGCGTGCCTGACATCGGACCGTTCACCGCGTCGGCAATCCGCAGTTTCTTCGCCACGCCGGAGAACGCTCTCGTCATCAGGAAACTGCGGGAGCGCGGGGTCTCCTTCCGCCGCCTGCCTGCGGAAGCGCCGGCGCAGGGACCTCTTGCCGGCAAGGTGGTCGTGGTCACAGGGCGCCTTATGAGGATGAGCAGGAGAGAGATTGTCGAGCGCATCAGGGCGCTTGGAGGAAGGAGCGCGGACAGCGTGTCCCGGCGCACCGACTTCCTCATCTGCGGGGAAGACCCGGGAAGCAAACTTGAGCAGGCACGAACACTCGGGGTAAGGATTCTGACCGAAGAAGAGTTTGAGCGGATGGTTGCCTCGTTTCACCGTGGGAGAGCCGCATGAGAGATGCGTCCGCGCCGCACGCGTGCGGCCAGGAGATAGAGGCGTTCCTGGCGCACCTCGCCGCCGAGCGCAATTTATCTGAGCACACACTTGCCGCCTACCGGAGGGACCTCCGCCGCCTCGGAACGCATCTCGCTGAGAGGGGACTGCTCTGCGCAGACCTGCCCTCTGCCGATATGACGGAGTTCGTCATCTCGCTGAAGCGAGAAGGTCTTGGTGCGAGGTCCATTGTGCGGCTTCTGTCCGTCGTACGGGGGTTCCTGAGGTTTCTCATCGCGGAGGGAAGGGTGCGGTATGCGGGCGAGCCGAACATTGAATCTCCGCGCCTTGAACGAAAACTCCCCGGAGTCCTTTCCCGGCAGGAGGTGCAGCGGCTCATCGAGGGAGTGTCCGGCAGATGCCCTCAGAAGGACCGGGACAGGGCGCTCCTCGAACTCATCTACGGTGCCGGTTTGCGGGTGTCGGAGGCGGTTTCGCTGAAGGTCGGGGATGTGGACCTCCAGCGCGGGTATTTCACCGTGCGGGGCAAGGGCGCCCGCGAGCGGATTGCGTTTCTGAACGACAGCGCGACGGACGCGCTGCGCGCGTACCTTGCGGTCCGCAGGAAACTTGCCGGGGTTTCGCCGTGGCTGTTTGTCAATCGGCGTGGAGGCAGGCTTTCCCGGCAGACCGTCTGGAAGATGGTGAAGCGGACGGCGGCAACGGCGGGACTGCCGGCGGATGTGAAGGTGCACACCCTCAGGCACTCCTTCGCCACCCATCTCCTTGAGGGGGGCGCGGACCTGCGGGTCGTTCAGGAACTTCTCGGGCACCGCAACCTTGCGACGACCGAAATCTATACCCATGTTGACCGGCATCGCCTGCGCGGGATATACGAGAAGTACCATCCGCGGGCAAGGCAGGAGAACCATTCCGGCGTCTCTTGACACCGGAGCGGGGGACGTGGTATCCTCACGACGGTCAGGTCATACGAAAGGAGGCACGCGTATGGGAGCACTCGTAGGCGGCATTGTAGCGGTCATCATCGGCATCGCAATCATGGGGCTGTACGGCGGCTCGTTCCTCGCCTGGTGGAGCTTGTTTGTGAAAGCGCTCGCGGTCGGTCTTCCGGTTATGCTGCTTCTCGGCGGCATCATCGCCATAGCGGCGGGGTTCAGCGATTTGAAGGACAGGGCTGAGGAGCGCAGGGAGAAAGAGAAGGAAGCCGCGCAGCAACCGCCTGCGCAGAAGTAGTCGTTCCGGAAGGGATTGAAGGGACGGGGACGGCGTCGCCGTCCCCGTTTATTGTGCGCGCGGTCTTCATTTCACGACGAAGTTCACAAGGCGTCCTGGCACATACACGGTAGAGGCGACCTCTTTGCCTTCCAGCCATTTCCACACGCGCGGGTCTGACCGTGCGGACGCAACTACCTCCTCCCTGTCCGCGCCAGCTCTGACTGTGAGCCGGGAACGCAGTTTGCTGTTGACCTGAACGGCGATCTCAACCGTCTCCGCGGCGGCAATCCGCGCGTCGCAGGACGGCCACGATGCCGCGAAGATGCTCTCCTCGTTGCCGAGTTCCCGCCACATCTCTTCTGCGATGTGGGGAGCAAACGGCGCAAGGAGGATGACGAACTTTCCCACATCCGAAGGAGCCATCTCAAATTCGGGTTTTCCGGCAACCGCGTTGAGAAACTCCATAAAGGCGCTGATGGCGGTGTTAAACTTGAACTCCTCAATCCGGGAGGCAACCCGGGAGATGAGCGTGTGGAGTTCACGCGCGGCCCCTGCAGATGTCGTCGTTGCCTTCGCTGCCGCCTGCTCTCGCACCCATGACCACACCCTGCGCAGGAACCGGTAGCATCCCTCAATGCCCTGGTCGCTCCACTCGCAGTCAACCTCAGGCGGACCGATGAACAGTTCGTACAGCCGCACCGTGTCTGTCCCGTACTTCCGGACAAGGGGGTCAGGGTTGACGACATTGCCCTTTGACTTTGACATCTTCTCCAGTTTCCCTGTCTTCTCGCTGTACTTGCACACCATCCCCTGATTGAACAGGCGGAGGAACGGCTCGTGGAAGGAGAGGAGACCCTCGTCGTAGAGAACCTTTGTGAAGAACCGCGCGTAGAGAAGGTGGAGTATCGCGTGTTCCACCCCTCCGATGTAGCAGTCCACCGGCAGCCAGCGGTTAACCCTCTCGGGGGTGAATGCGGCGTCGCGCGTGCGGGCATCCGGGTACCTGAGGAAGTACCACGAGGAACCAGCCCACTGCGGCATAGTATCCGTTTCGCGGGCGGCCGGCCCCCCGCAGGCGGGGCAGGTGGTGTTGACGAACGAGGGGATTGCCGCGAGCGGCGACCTGCCCGTGCCGCTCGGCTGGTACTCGTTGACATCCGGCAGCAGGAGCGGCAGGTCCTCTTCCTTGAGGGGAACCTCGCCGCACCTCTCGCAGTACACGATGGGAATCGGCTCGCCCCAGTAGCGCTGCCTGGAGAAGACCCAGTCCCGCAGACGGTAGGTGACCGCCGTTTCCGCCTGCCCGCGCTCCGCGAGCCATGCGACGATGGCTTTCTTCGCCTCTTCGGAAGGCATTCCGGTAAACCTTCCCGATGCCGTGAGAATCCCGGGCTCTACATACGCGCACTCAAGCGGTTCAGGAAGAGATCTGCCTTCCGGCACGATGACGGTGCGCACGGGAAGGGAGAACTTCCGGGCAAACTCGAGGTCTCTCTCGTCATGGGCAGGTACTGCCATGATGGCTCCGGAACCGTAGTGGGCCAGCACGTAGTCGGCGACCCACACGGGAACTCTCTCGCCGGTGGCGGGATTGACGGCGAAACTGCCCGTGAACACGCCGGTCTTTTCCCTTGCCGTCTGGGTCCGCTCAAGTTCCGATTTCGCTGCCGCCTGCGCGAGGTAGGCCTCAACCTCGCTCCTGCGCGCGTCGTCGGTAATCCTGCCCACGAGGGGGTGTTCCGGCGCGAGGACGACATAGGTTGCGCCGAACACGGTGTCCGGGCGCGTGGTGAACACCGGCAGTTTCTCCTCGCCGCCCGTCGGCAAGAGAATGTCGAACCGCAGGTGCGCCCCTTCGCTGCGGCCGATCCAGTTGCGCTGCATCGTCTTGACCTTCTCCGGCCAGTCAAGCCCGTCAAGGTCGCGCAGGAGGCGTTCGGCGTACGCGGTGATCCTCAGCATCCACTGCATCAGATTGCGCCGCGTGACGGACGTACCGCACCGCTCGCAGACCCCGCCGACGACCTCCTCGTTGGCGAGTCCCGTGCGGCAACTCGGGCACCAGTTGATCGGCATCTCCTTCCTGTACGCGAGCCCGCGGCGGTACATCACCAGGAATATCCACTGGGTCCAGCGGTAGTACTCAGGACTGCTGGTGTTGATCTCGAGCGACCAGTCGTACATCGCGCCGATTTCCTGCAGTTGCCGCTTCATATTCTCAATGTTTCGACGGGTGCTGACCGACGGGTGAATCTTCTTCTTTATCGCATCGTTCTCGGCGGGCAGTCCGAAGGAGTCCCAGCCCATGGGATGCATCACGGCGTAGCCCTGAAGTTTCTTGTACCGCGCCCAGACATCGCTGAGCACATACCCGCGCCAGTGTCCGACATGGAGTCCGGAACCTGACGGATAGGGGAACATATCAAGGCAGTAGTACTTCGGGCGAGAAGGGTCCTGCGGGGTGCGGTGCGCTCCTGTCTGCTCCCACCGCTGGCGCCATGCCGGCTCGATGACCCACGGCTGGTACGGCTTATCCTCGGGCATATCGTTCTCCCAGTTGTCTCAGCACCGCGAGATTCTTCCTGTCGGACGCCCCGTTGTCCTTCGGCGTCTCAATGACGAAGGGGAGCGTGCCGAGGTACGGATGACGGACGACGCTGCGCAGGCCGGCGAGGCCCATCTGTCCCGTGCCGAGGTGCGCGTGGCGGTCGACGCGGGAGCCCGCAGCGCTCGCGGAGTCATTCGCGTGAATGAGGACAATATACTCCAGACCGGCGAACTTTTCAATCTCGCCAAGCATCCTCTCCAGCTCTTCCTTCTGGCGCAGGTCGTACCCGGATGCGAATGCGTGAGCCGTATCGAGACAGAAGCCGATGTGGCTGCCGAATCTGGCGGCAAGCGGCGCGTACTGCGTCCACTCCCCGCCGAGTGTATTGCCTGACCCCGCGGTGTTCTCCACAAGGATGCGGACAGGCGTCTGCGCGCCGGCGATGCTATCCGCGAGCGTGGAGATGCCGCGTGCAATCCCCGCCCCGCGGTGGCTTCCGGGATGGATGACATAGAAGTCGGCGCCGATGTGCTCCGCTTCTTCCAGTTCCCGGGCAAACGACCTCCTGGAGAGACGAAGAATGCGGCTGTCCGGACTGGCAAGATTCAGAAGGTAGGTCATATGGACGACCAGCGGCCGCAGCCCTGCGGCGCGAACCATCCGGCGTATCTCCGCCGCCTCGTCGGCGGTGTGCCTGCGCACCTGCCATGCGCGGGGGCTGTCGAGGAACACCTGCATGCAGTCGCATCCGAGTTCCCTCGCCCTTGCCACCGCCGCCGCAAACCCGCCCGCAATGGAGATGTGCGCGCCGACACGCATCCTGTATTCTACCATGTTCTTGACACAGTACGTCTTCGTGATATAGTTTCGCAGCGATGGGAGGACAACGCGCAGTGGCGCGGCCGCGCCGCCTGGGTGCGCGCCGTCGGGGAATCGTCCACGTGTACACCGGCGAGGGGAAGGGGAAGACCACCGCCGCCTGTGGTCTTGCGGTGCGCGCCGCGGGACAGGGACTGCGCGTCGGCTTCTTCCAGTTCTTCAAGCCGCCCATGTCGGGGGAGTTGCGCTGCCTGAAGAAAATGCCGAATGTCTCCGTCGTGTCGTTCCTGCCGTTTCATCTCGCCTTCTGCCGGAAGAGAAAACCGGCAACCTCCTTGCGTGACGCGTGCGCGGCCGCGTGGCAGGATGCGTGTACCCGCATCGCAAAGGGGCGGTTCGACCTCGCGGTGCTTGACGAGGTGCTCATCGCGGTGCGCGACGGGTTGCTCACAGAGGAGCAGGTTATCGCGCTCTTCGCAAAGAAGCCTGCGCGGACCGAACTTGTGCTGACAGGCAGAGGAGCGACGGCAAGGATACTCGGCGCCGCGGACATTGCGACTGAAATGAGGTGCGTGAAGCACCCGTACCCCCGCGTGGCTGCCCGGCGCGGCATCGAGTACTGAGCGGGACAAAGAGGATGATGCTGGACCGTCTGTTCCATCTGAAAGAGGCGGGAACCACGGTGCGCACCGAGGTGACCGCCGGCGTCACCACCTTCCTGACGATGGCCTACATCATCGTTGTCCAGCCGGCAGTCCTCCAGCAGGCGGGGATGGATTTTGGGGCGGTGATGGCAGCCACCTGCGTGTCGGCGGCGGCCGCCACCTTGCTGATGGGCCTCTACGCGAACTATCCCATCGCGCTTGCCCCCGGCATGGGAGAGAACTTCTACTTCACCTACACCGTCGTTCTCGGGCTGGGAATCGCGTGGCAGGCGGCGCTCGGCGTGGTCCTTGTCGAAGGCATCCTTTTCATGGTGCTTGCCATCTGGAAGGTGAGGGAGAAACTTGTCAATGCGATTCCGTGTTCTCTGCAGGCCGGCATTGCGGCGGGCATCGGCGTGTTCATCGCGCTCATAGGGCTTCTGCATGCGGGCATCGTGGTGCCGGCACAGGGCATGCCGCTGAAACTCGGCGGTCTGGCGCGGCCTGACGCGCTTGTGTCTCTGTTCGGTCTTGCGGTGACCCTGCTGCTGGTGGTGCGCAGGGTGCGCGGTGCGCTTCTGCTTGGCATGCTGGTGACTGCTGTTGCCGCGCTGGCGGCGGGCCGCGCGCGGTTCTGCGGCGTTGTCGCCGCGCCTCCATCGATGTCGCCGACATTTTTTCAGTGCGACATTGTGGGCGGGCTGAAGGCGGGGGTCTCCATCATCTTCGTCCTGCTGCTGATGGATGTGTTTGATACGGTCGGTACCGTTGTCGGCGTCAGCCACGCCGGTGGGTTTCTGCGGGACGGGAAACTTCCGAGAGCGGAGCGGGTGTTGTTCTGCGACGCGGTCGGCACGGTGGCCGGTGCGGTCTGTGGCACCTCCACGGTGACCAGTTACGTGGAAAGTACCGCGGGCATCTGCGCGGGGGGCAGGACAGGACTCGCCTCGGTGGTCACTGCGGGGCTGTTTCTCCTCGCGCTTTTTTTCTCGCCTCTGGCGCGCATGTTTGGAACCGGTGTGCCTCAGCCGGATGGCAGCACGTTGTACCCGATCACCGCTCCCGCGCTTATCATCGTCGGGTCGCTCATCGTCTCTTCGGTGAGAAGCGTCAGGTGGGACGATCTGACAGAGGCGGTGCCCGCCTTTCTGGCACTGGTGGGCATCCCGCTCACCTGCAATATTGGCGACGGCATTGCGCTCGGATTCATCGGATATGTCGCCGTCAAACTCTTCTCAGACCGCGGCAGGGAACTCAACTGGATTCTGGTGTGCGCCGCAGCAGGATTCCTGCTGCGGTTTGCGCTGGTGAAGTGAGAACACACGGGAGGTGGGCGATGACCCCTCAGAACTTTGAAGAGAAAAACCAGGCGATCCGCGAACGGTTCCGCGCGCTGAAGAAGGAGAAGCCTGAGATGCTGAAGAAGAGGCTGAACCTCTCCTGGAGCATCTGGGGATTCGGCGCCGAGCCGCTCGAGGTCTCGGCGAAGCGGCTGAAGGCGCACGGCATTGAGTATGTGGAACTGCCGGGTAACAGGTACGGGCCTGACCTCGGCTACCGCGCCCACGAGGTCAACAAGGTCCTGCAGGATGTGGGGCTGAAGGTATCAGGCATCTGCGGCTTGTTTGGCGTCGACAACGACCTATCCAGCGCCAGCGGCATTGTCCGTCAGCAGGCGATTGACTACGTGAGGCGGAATGTGGACCTCGGACAGGCGGTCGGGGCATCCTATTTTCTTGTGGTGCCGGGCGCGGTTGGAAGGCCGCAGAAGAGCGACGACCAGGAAGCGGCGAGGTCCGCCGACTCCCTTCGTCTGGTTGCGGATGTGTTTGTCGCCAGCGGCATCAAGGCGGCGGTAGAGCCGATCCGCTCGGCGGAGGTCAGTTTCTGCCACACGATCGAAGACGCGCTCGACTATCTGAAGATGGTGAACCATCCCGGCGTCCAGCACCTCAATGGCGATGTCTACCATATGCTTGCGGAGGAGACCCATCCGGGCGAGGCGATCCTGCGGGCAGGCGAGCGGCTGCTCAACCTGCACCTCGCCGATTCCAACAGGCGGGCGCTCGGGGACGGGGTGCTGGACCTGGACACCGTCATTATGGCGCTGTATGTCATCAACTACAACAGGGATGGATGTTTTGTCACCGCCGAGCCTCTCGGCCCCGGAGCAAACCCGTATGTCGCGCTCTTCGGTAAACCGAATCCGAAAGTTCTCGACGAACTGGTGCGCAAAACGGTGGCCTATTTCCGCGAGCGGGAAGACGCACTGCTGGCAGGGTAGTGGGCGCCGGCGTTGACAGGGGCCGGCGGCGACAGTAGAATCACACCTTTCCCGGCGGAGGAACGATGAAGAAGATTGAACTGTACGACACGACGTTGCGGGACGGCGCGCAGGGCGAGATGATCTCGTTCACGCTTGAAGACAAGCTGAAAATCGCCGCGAGACTTGACCAGTTCTGCGTGGACTACATCGAGGGCGGCTGGCCCGGGTCCAACCCGAAGGACGCGGCGTTCTTTCAGCGAGTTGCCAGACAGCGTTTCTCCCACAGCAGGATCGTCGCTTTCGGCAGCACGCGGAGGAAAGGAGTCCCCGTGGAAAGGGACGGCAACCTGGCGTGTCTGCTGGAAAGCGGAACGGAGTACCTCGCTATCTTCGGCAAGTCGTGGGATCTCCATGTCCAGAAGGTCCTGCGGGCGACGCTGGAAGAGAATCTTGTCCTCATCAGGGACTCGGTCGCGTTCTTGAAGAGCAAGGGGAAGACGGTTTTCTTCGACGCGGAGCATTTCTTCGACGGGTACGCGAGCAACCCCGCATACGCGCTCGCCACTATTCAGGCGGCGGTGGAGGCGGGAGCGGACCGGGTGGTCCTGTGCGATACCAACGGCGGGTGCCTCCCCGGGAAGGTACAGGAGGCGGTGAGCACTGTGATGAAGCGATTCCGGGTGCCTGTGGGCATCCACACCCATAACGATTCCGGTCTTGCCGTTGCCAACGCGCTTGCGGCGGTCGAGGCGGGCGCTGACCATGTCCAGGGCACCATCAACGGACTTGGCGAGCGGTGCGGGAACGCCGACCTCACCACGCTGGTCCCTCTGCTTCAACTGAAGATGGGGTGCCAGTGCGTTCCAAGAGAAAGCATGAGGAATCTGACCAATCTTTCCCGGTACGTGTATGAGATTGCGAACATGGTGCCTCCCGGATCCCAGCCGTTCGTCGGGCTGAGCGCCTTCACGCACAAGGGCGGGGTGCATGTCGACGCGGTGGGAAAGGACCCGAAGACCTACGAGCATGTGCGTCCGGAAGAGGTTGGCAACCAGCGGAAGATCCTTGTCTCCGAGTTATCGGGGAAGAGCACTGTGCTTCAGAAGATGCGCGCATACGGGCTGGAGGCGAAGCCGGAGGTGACGAAGAAGATTCTTGAGATGGTGGCGTCCCTTGAGAAGGACGGGTACCAGTTCGAGGCCGCCGAAGGGTCTTTTGAACTTCTGGTGCGCAGGACGCTTGGCGTCTACACGCGGCCGTTTGCCGTTGAGGGGTTCAGGGTGATCGTTGAGGAGCGGGGAACAAGGGTCGTGTCCGAAGCAACCGTGAAGGTGCGTGTGGGCCCGCGGGCGGAGCACACCGCCGCCGAAGGCAACGGTCCGGTGAACGCGCTGGACAACGCCCTGCGCAAGGCGCTCGCCGGTTTCTTCCCTGAGATACGGCACCTGCGCCTTGTGGACTACAAGGTGCGGATTCTCCACCCGGAGAAGGCGACAGGCGCAATGACGCGCGTGCTCATCGAGTCAACCGACGAGAAAGATGTCTGGGGAACGGTGGGGCTTTCAGACAACATCATCGAGGCGTCGTGGAAGGCGCTTCTGGACAGCGTCGAGTTCAAGATTCTGAAGGACAGGTCTGCCCGGGCGTAGCCGCGGCGCCTGCTCACGCCGGTTGCCGTTCCTGAAACCGCTGAATCGCCCTCCTCAGGTCCACCTTTGCGTGGTAGAGCGCTTTGCCGATGACCGCGCCGTCCGGAGGGCGCGGCGCGCGCGCAAGGGTTTCCAGGTCGTTTTCGCTGTGGATGCCGCCTGAGACGATCAGTTCCGGGGAGGGCGAGAGGTTCGCGGTGCCTGCCAGCAGAGGAAACAGCAGGCCCTCGTTGATGCCGCCAAGCGTTCCATCCCGTTCGATGTCAGTCAGGAGAAAACGCGAGAACCCTTTCTCAAAGAAGCGGCTGATGACATATGCCGGGCGCAGGGGCAGGAGAACCTCCCATCCGCTCAGTCCGATCTCTTCTCCACGGTAGTCAACGGCGATGATGATGCGGTTGCGTTCCTCGGGAGAGAACCGGTCAATGAGTTCCACCTCCGGCATCTCTGTCTCGCTGTCAAACGGTTTTCCCACCTGCTGGTAGAACCTCTTGATGTCGGAGAGCACGAATCCCGCTTCCAGTGCCAGCGGCAGGAGAAAACAGGTACCCACGATGATGTAGTCAATACCCATCCCGAAAAGGGTCGCCGCCTGCTGGTATCGCCGGATGCCTCCTCCTACCTGAATGCTGCACCGCTGCGCTCCGTAGGAGTTGCGCACCGAAACGATGCGCGCGATGGCAGATTGTTCGTCGGGCCCTATGCGCCCGTCCCGTGCGCCCCACAGGGCGATGACATGGAGGCGTCTGGCTCCCCTGAGGAGATACTGGCGCGCCACCTCGTCCGGGCTTCCCTCATAGGTGACGACGCTATCGAACCTTCCTCGTGACAGCCGCACGATGCTTCTGCTTCGCAGATCTATGGCGGGTATGATGAGCACGGGACGCCACCCTTTCAGTGTACGTGCATGACGGGTATGCCGCGCAGCCGAGGAACGCGCCGTAGGTTCCGCTCCTCAGCACGAGTGCTCCGCCGCATTTCGGACAGGACCTCCCACCGGAAAAGAAAGAGGCGACAAGGGCGCGCTCGTTTCGCATACCGGCGCTCGCCCTGTCGAATACCGGCTTGAACAGGTCGTAGAACCTGCGGAGCACTTCGACCAGGTTGGCTTCCCCGGCCGCGATGCTGTCCAGTTCATCCTCCATGCGGGCGGTGAAGCCGGGGTCGAGAAGGTCAGGGAAGAACTTCACCAGAATCTCCGTGACAGCCCTGCCCATCTTCTCGGGAACGAGAAAACGGCGCTGCACGCTGACATATCCCCGCGAGATGAGCGTTGAGATGGTTGGCGCGTAGGTGGATGGCCTGCCGATGCCGTGCTTCTCCAGCGCACGGATGAGGGTTGCTTCCGTGTAACGCGACGGAGGCCGCGTCTGCCTGCGTTCCGACCGGTACTCCTTCACCGGCAGGGTGTCTCCCTCCGCGTATGAGTCGAGCGCCGCGATGCCCGCATCAAACCTGACAGGCCACACTGCGGTGAATCCCGGGAACACAACCTCGTTCTTTTCTCCCCGGAAGGCGGCCCGTCCGTTCTCCGCCTCAAGAGAAAGCGTCCGTATCCGCGCCGGGGTCATCTGACTGGCCACAAACCGCCGGAACACCAGTTCGTAGAGGTCCGCCTGGTCAGGCGTGAGATGCCGGCGCACCTTCTCGGGCGTGCGTTCCACGGATGTCGGCCTGATTGCCTCGTGCGCTTCCTGTGCGGTTGCCAGCCGCGCCCTGTAGACGGGCGGCCGGTCCGGCACATACTCACTGCCCCATGTGCGCGCGATGAATCGAAAGGCCTGCGCCTGCGCCTGCGATGCGACTGAGGGCGAATCGGTGCGCATATAGGTGATAAGTCCCGCCGACCCCTCGTCTCCGAGAGAGACGCCCTCGTACAGTTGCTGCGCGATCGCCATCGTCTTTGACGAGGAAAACCCGAGGCGCGTGTTTCCCTCCTGCTGCAGGGTGCTGGTCACAAACGGCGGCGGCGGCGACTGGGTGCGGTCCTGTCGAGAAATCCTGGAAACGGTCAGCGTGCCCTGCCTGAGCAGGGCGAGCGCCTCTGCGGCGGACTCTTCCGAGGGGAATGTCTCGTCGTTGACCGGTCTGCCGTCCAGAGACACGAGGGGAAGCACGAATGTCCCTCCGGCTGCCTCTATCTCCGCGAGGATAACCCAGAAAGACCGAGGAACGAAGGCCTCTATCTCCTTCTCCCTGTCCACAATGAGGCGCAGCGCGACCGACTGAACCCGTCCCGCGGAGAGCCCTTTCTGCAGGTGCCGCTGGAGCAGGGGGCTGAGAGAATACCCGACAATTCTGTCAAGAATCCTGCGCGCCTGCTGGGCATTGACGAGCACCATCGATATTTCGCGGGGCGCGCGGAATGCGCTGCGCACTGCCTCGGGCGTAATCTCGTGGAAGGCGATGCGCCTGACTGTCGCAGGGTCTCTGCCAATCGCGACGGCGGTATGCCATGCGATGGCCTCTCCTTCCCTGTCCTCGTCGGTCGCCATGAAGATGTCGGACGCTTTCTGAGCCAGACGCTTCAGTTCGGAGACAATCTTCTGCTTACCGGGGATGACGCGGTACTCCGGCGCGAAGTCGCGGGCGAGGTCGACGCCGAACCGGTTCTCCGGGAGATCCCGCACGTGTCCCATGCTCGCCTTGACCAGATACCCGGGTCCCATAATCCGGCTGATGGTGCGAGCCTTCGTCGGCGATTCAACGATGACAAGAGGTTTTTCCATCGCTATGTCGGCATGCGACAGCGCGCATCCGATTGCGGTATTATACCCCATCTGCTACAATAATCCATTGGCCGAACGGTTGGGGAGGCGCGCATGGGGTATCTCTGGTCAGGACGGATGCGGAAACTGCCGCAGCGGGCGTTTCGCGAGTTTGCCCATTCTCTCGATGTGGACCGAGCGCTTGCGCAGTACGACATCAGGGGCAGCATCGCGCATGCGCGCATGCTCATCGCCTGCCGCATCATCTCGAGGTCCGACGGGTTAAAGATCGTCCGGGGACTAAAGCGCATCCGACGTGAAGTGTCCTCGGGTTCGTTCCGATTCTCGCCCACGGATGAGGACATCCATACCGCGATTGAGCGGCGGCTTGTGGAGTTGTGCGGAACGGCGGGACAAAAACTCCACACGGCGCGGTCCCGCAACGACCAGATTGTCCTTGATGAGAAGTTGTATCTGAAAGACGTGGCCACCGCGCTCAGCGGTGCGATTCGGTCTCTCCAACGGGCATTCGTCGGCCGCGCCGAGGAACTGTGCGGGACGGTCATGCCGGCGTACACGCATCTTCAGCACAGCCAGCCGGTGCTTGTGTCGCACTATTTCCTTGCCTATGTGGAGATGCTTGAGCGCGACCGCCAGCGGCTGTGCGACTGCCTCGCCCGCGCCGACGTGCTGCCTCTTGGCGCCTGCGCCTGCTGCGGGACCTCCCTTCCGATCGACCCGCGCATCGTGGCGCGGGAACTCGGTTTCTCCCGCATCGCCTCCAACAGCATTGACGCGGTCAGTGACCGGGACTACTTCCTTGAGATGGCATCTGTTCTTGCCATCCTGATGGGACACCTGTCCCGCGTCGCGGAGGACCTCATCCTGTGGTCCACCGAGGAGTTCGGCTTCCTCCGGCTCCCTGACGAGTTGAGCACCGGCTCCAGTATGATGCCGCAGAAGAAAAACCCGGACCTCCTTGAACTGGTCAGGGGGAAGGCTGCCGGCGCGATCGGCGCGATGGCGGGGTTGTTTGCCCTCATGAAGGGGCTTCCTCTGTCGTACAACCGGGATATGCAGGAGGACAAGAAGCCGATCTTTGAGATGGTCGAAACCGCGCGGCGCAGCCTCGTCCTTCTGGCGGACTTTGTGCAGAAAGCGGGGTTTGACAGGAAGAAGCTGGAGGCGGCCGCGGGCCGGGGATATATCCTTGCCACCGACCTTGCCGAATACCTTGTCCGCAAGGGAGTGCCGTTCCGCGAGGCGCACGGCATCTGCGCCCGCCTTGTGCGTTATTGCATCGGAAAGAAAAAGGAGCTGGACGGCCTCACGCAGGAGGAACTGGCGTCATTCTCGCCGGCGTTCGGAAAGGATGTCCGTTGTCTCCTCCATCCAAAGGTATCCGTTGCCGGCAAGACATCCGCCGGCGGCACTGCGCCTATTCGCGTGCGCAGAGAACTCGAAAAATGGAAGAAAGTGCTGGCGTAATTCTCGGCAGGGGATTCCGCTACCGGCAGAAACTTCTCTTCGCGGAGGACTGCTCCGCCGCCGATCTTGCGGCGCGGTTCGGGACCCCGCTGTTCGTCTACAGCAGAGCAAATCTTCTCGCGCAGATAGAGGCGATTCAGGCGGCGTTTGCTCCCGTGGCTCCGAAGATATGCTACTCGGTCAAGGCGAATCCAAACCTTGCCATTCTGCGGGAGATGCGCGGACGCGGTCTTGGCGCGGATGTCGTGTCCGGCGGAGAGTTGCGAAGGGCGCTGCGGGCAGGGTTCCGGCCGGGCGATATCGTCTTTGCCGGCGTTGGCAAGACAGACGAGGAGATCGAGTATGCGGTTCGCGCGGGCATCTTTGCCTTCACCGTGGAAAACCCTGACGAACTGGTCCGGATCGATAGATACGCCCGTCGCGCAGGCCGCGAGGCGGTCTGCTGTCTGCGCCTCAACCTTGATGTCGCCGTCAATACCCATCACTACGTCAGCACGGCTCACCGACGGGCAAAGTTCGGCGTCGCACTTGAGGTTGCGGCGGGCCTGGTGAAAAAGTGGTCGGTGCGGGGCAGCGCGCGCGTCAGGGGGCTTCACTTCCATCTGGGTTCTGGAATTGAAGAACCTTCCTTCTACCTGAAAGCCCTTGCCCGGGTAAAGCGGTTCTGCCGCAGCACAGGATTTCACCCCGAGATTCTGGACATCGGTGGCGGCTTCGGCATCCCCTACCGCGGTGCGGATGCCTGCGCCGGGATTGACGTGTTTGGCAGGGCTGTGTGCGGATTCCTTGAAGGGTTCCGTGTGCACACGCTGGTGCTGGAGCCGGGCAGGTTTCTGGTGGGCAACGCAGGGATGCTCCTGACACGAGTGCTGTATGTGAAGACTACTGGAGAGACAACCTTTGTGATTACCGACGCCGGGATGAACGACCTTGTCCGACCGGCGTTCTACGGCAGTTACCACGAGATCCTGCCCGTGGCGGCGCGCAGGGGCCGTCCGTTCACGGTCGACATCGTGGGTCCCATCTGCCAGAGCGGCGACTTCTTTGCCAGAGCAAGGCGGTTGCCATGCAAGGTCAATCCCGGCGACATTCTCGCGATCGCGAGTGCGGGAGCGTACTGCGCAAGCATGGCGTCCACCTACAACTCGCGCAGGAGACCGTGCGAGGTGCTGGTGGATGGGGCGCAGGCAACGGTGATCAGGAAGCGCGATTCCTACGAGGACCTCTGGAGAAACGAGCGCCTGGCGGGGCGGTGACCCGGTTACCGGTTACTGCCTGAACAGTTCCCGCGCGCGGGACAGCAGCGTCTCCTCATCAGGCACGTTCTCAAGGTTCAGCGGGGCGCGCCGGAAGGCGTCGATGAACACCCTGATGAACGTATTCTTGGTAATCCGCTCCTTCCGGAAATCGGCGGCGCGGGACTTGCGGACAGCGCGCACGAGTTCTTCAAGGAACGCCAACTGGTCGTCGCGCAGAAGGACTGTCAGCCGCACTTCGAAACTCTTGAACTTGGGACCGCCGGACTTCTTTCTGGCCGGCGCGGGGGCAACCGGGGGACGCGTGATGACGGGTCTGTCAAGGTCGGTGGTGGGAGCGATCCACTTCAGCGGGTCAGTTCCCAGGCCGGTTCTCTTCATCTCTTCCCCCTTCTGAGAATCTCCCGGGCAAGGTTCTCGTAGTCCTCGGCGCCATGGCAGTGCGGGGCGAATTCGTTGATAACCTTCCCGAAACTCGGTGCTTCTGCCAGGCGGACGTTCTCCCGTATCCTTGTCCGGAAGAGATCGTCGCCGAAATGGTCCTTCACCTTCTCTGCGACATCGCGGCAGATGTTCTTGCGCTCATCGTACATTGTGAGGATGACCCCCGTGATGCACAGGTCCCGGTTGATTCGCTCGCGCACGATGCGGATTGTCTGGAGAAGTTTGGAAAGCCCTTCCAGCGCGAAAAACTCCGCCTGAATCGGGATGAACACCTCGCGGCTGGCGGTGAGGGCGTTGAGTGTCAACAGCCCGAGGGAAGGCGGGCAGTCGATGAGGATGAAGTCAAACGACCGCTTCATCTTCTTCAGCGCTTCCCGCAGGACGATCTCTCTGCCAACGGTATTGACCAGTTCGATCTCCGCGCTTGCCAGTTCAATCCTCGAAGGGATGAGGAAAAGGCGCGGGCAGGCAGTGGCGGAAATCGCCTCGTCAGCTGGCAGTTCGTTGACAAGGACATCGTAGAGGGATTTCGTCACCGAACCCGGCGTCAGTCCAAGATGGATGGTGGCGTGCGCCTGCGGGTCTATGTCGATGAGAAGGACCGTCTTGCCCGCCCGCGCGAGGGATGCGCCGACATTGACGACCGTCGTGGTCTTGCCCGACCCGCCCTTCTGGTTGATGACCGCAATCTTCCGCATATGAAGTTCCGAAGTTAGGGAATAGTCTACTCCAGACGAGTGGGCGTGTCAACAGGCGCGGTCGGGCATGCCGTTCACAGTCACCGTCAGGTGTGCTATAGTGAAATATGACCATGACCGGACGGACGCGCGTGACCGGAGTGTTCGGTTGGCCCGTGAGCCATTCCCTTTCTCCGGTGTTCCAGAACGCTGCGTTCGAAGCGCTCGGCCTTGATTTCGTCTATGTGCCGTTCGCCGTCAGGCCCGAAGACCTGCCCTCTGCCGTGTCGGGCATCCGCGCTCTGGGGATTGCCGGGGTCAACCTCACCATCCCGCACAAAGAGTCCGCTCTCGCCCTCCTTGACGAGGTTGACGAGGAGGCGCGTCTGGCGGGCGCGGTGAATACGATCAACAACAGTGACGGAACACTGCGGGGCACGACGACGGATGGCAGAGGGTTCATCCGTTCTCTGCGGGAAGACGGGCGGTTCGAACCGTCCGGCAGGACGGCGCTGGTGCTCGGCGCGGGCGGTGCGGCCAGGTCCATCTGCGCCGCGCTAGTGAAGGAAGGAGTCGGCGCGCTGTATATCTGGAACAGGACAACCCGCCGCGGCCAACTCCTCGTCGGGCACCTGCGGTCTGCGCTCGGCTGCCAGCGGGTGTACGAGGCGGACTCCGACCGATTGAACGACGCGGCATTCTGGAAAGAGATAGACCTTCTGGTGAATGCGACATCCGCCGGCATGCGTCAGGGAGATGCCTCGCCCGCGCCGGCCAGTCGCCTCCACAGGGGTATCTTCGTGTATGACATTGTCTACAACCGGTTCACCGCCCTTCTGGCGGCCGCCCGGCGGGCCGGATGCCGCTTCCTCGACGGTTCGTCAATGCTCGTGTATCAGGGGGCGGTTTCGTTTGAGATCTGGACGGGCCGCGCGGCGCCGGTGGAGGCGATGAAGCGCGCTCTGGCGGCAGCGACCGCCGAGTCCTGGCAGGACGGATGAAGATAGTTCTCTTCGGTTTTCCCGGCACGGGCACCAGCAGCGTGGGCAGATGTCTCGCGTCGGATCTCGGCTGTCCGTTCGTCGATGTGGACGAACTGTTTGCCGCGGAACAGGGAGACCGCAGGAGGCACTTTGCGCTGGTAGAAGGGGAGGAGAGTGTCCGGCGCCTTGAGAGAGAAGCAGTCGCCAGAGCCCTGAGGTCAGGCGACTGCGTGATTGCCGCAGGCGCCGCAGAGGTGCCGCGCGAGACGCTCCTGTCCGCGGGCGATGTTGAAGCGGTGCTCCTGACAGCTGAGCCCGCGATGGTTCTCGCCCGCACCGCGGCATCGCTGGAGGAGCGTATCTCGTCGCTGAAATCTCGCGACGCGATTGAGACGGTCCGGGTGCTGATGCGGGAACGGGAGCGGCGGTTTCCTCCGTGCCGCCTGCGGCTCGATACCACCTCGCTGACTCCCGAGGAATCCGCGCGCAGGATTCGCGACGCGCTCCGGCATCCTCCCGCCGGGTAGACGGCTACGGTTCCACCCGTACGTCTGCGCCAAGCCGGCGGAGGTCGTCGAAAAACCCTGGGTAGGTCACTCCCGCCGCCTCCGCCGTCAGCACGGTCGTTGTCCCCTCTGCCCGCAGTCCGGCAACCGCAAGGGCCATGACGACGCGGTGGTCGCCCCTGCCGTCCACCACGGCGCCGCGCAGCCGGCTACCCCTGATCACAAGCCCATCGGGGAGTTCCGTGATGTCAGCCCCCATCTTCCCCAGTTCCTCGGCGAGTACCCTGATGCGGTCGGTCTCCTTGATGCGCGCCTGCGCGACATTCCCCAGGACGGTCTGTCCCTCGGCGCACGCCGCGAGCACCGCCATCGCTGGCAGGGCGTCGGGAGTCGCATTGAGGTCAAAAGAACCGCCGGTGAGCCGCCCGGCCCGGATGCTGACGCTGCGCCTGTCGTTCTCCACGCAGGCGCCCATGTTCCTGAGGTAGTCCACAATCGCCTTGTCTCCCTGCACATCCTCGCAGTCAGGCCCGTCGAGCACAATCTCAGAGCGCGTGACCGCCGCCGCAGCCAGCGGGAAGGCGGCAGAACTCCAGTCGGCGGGAATCTCTCTTTCAAATGGCAGGTACCTCTGCCCCGCCGGCACGAAAAACCTGTCCATGCCGGAATGTTCCGCGTGGACGCCCAACTCCTCCATCCAGCGCAGCGTCATCCGGATGTAGGGGATCTCGTGCGGGTTGATGACCGCAATCTGCGTGGAGCGGGACGCATACGGCGCCGCGATGAGAAGCGCCGAGACGTACTGGGAACTGACGCCGTCAACCTGCGCGCAGCCGCCGACGAGAGGCCCTCGGACAGTCACCGGGCACTTACCGTCTCCCCGCGCGGACGAGGTTTCCACTCCGAGCATCCGGAGTGCGTCGAGCAGAGGAGCAAGGGGTCTGGTTCTGAGAGACGAGTCCCCGTCGAGCGTGACCGCGGAGTGTGAGAGAGAGGCGACTGCGGTGAGGAATGCAAGTCCCGTGCCGGAATTGGCAAGGTCAAGCAGCGCGCTGCGCACTTCCGGTCTTCCGGCGCAGCCGCGCACCGTCCAGCCGTCGCTGTCGGGGTCAACGGAGGCGCCGAGATTCCGGCAGGCGTCCGCGACCGCGCGCGTGTCGGCGGCGACAAGCGGCTGGAGGATGCGGGAGGAACCGTCTGCGAGCAAGCCGAAGACAAGCGCCCTGATGGTGTGGGACTTTGACCCGGGTATCCGGATGCGGCCCGAGAGCGCATCCGTCTTCCTCACAATGGCTTTCATCCTCTTTCTCCAGTGAGAGAATGGTAGCCCACCTGTCTGCGCAAGGCAAGCAGCTGGCATTCCCCGGTGACAGAACGCGGCGATGGTGCTATGATGAAAAAGGGAGAGGACAAGGTGAGAACGATACAGATCTGCACCCGCAGGCGGTCCGTCTGCGACATCCTCGTCGGATGCCCGCTTTCGCAGACGGGGCGACTCGTGCGCAGGCGCGCCGCCGCCCGGCGGGCGCTTGTGGTGTCGGACACGACTGTCTTCCCGCTTTACGGCAGGGCGGTGGTGAGGTCTCTGGCGGATGCGGGAGTGGAGGTCTTTGCGGCGAAGATCCGGCCCGGCGAGAGGAGCAAGACCCTTGCCGCCGCCGAAGAGATCTGCGGGATATGTTCGCGCAGGGGGCTGGAGCGCACCGACATCATCGTGGCTGTCGGCGGAGGGGTGGTCAGCGACCTTGCGGGATTTGTCGCGTCAATCTATCTCAGGGGCATCGCCTTTGCCGCCGTGCCGACGACCCTTCTGGCGCAGGTGGACGCGGCAATTGGCGGCAAGACGGCGGTGGATCTGCCGTGGGCGAAGAATGTCATCGGCAGTTTCCACCAGCCGCGTCTTGTGGTCGTTGACCCGGCGGCGCTTTCCACGCTGCCCGCGCGGCAGATGAGGCAGGGTCTTGCCGAGGTGGTGAAGTACGGGATGATTGGAGACGCACGGCTGTGCGCCCGCCTTGAACGGACGGATGTACTGCGGCACCGCAGCTGGCTTTCCGGCGTTGTGGCGGCGTGCGTCCGGATGAAGGCGGATATTGTCGCGCGCGATGAGATGGAACTGAGCGGCGAGCGCGAAGTTCTGAACTTTGGCCACACGCTCGGGCACGCGATCGAGATTGCCTGTCTACCGCGGTATACCCACGGTGAGGCGGTGGCGCTCGGTATGGCGGGCGAGACGTGGCTTGCGGTGCGCCGGGGGCGGTGCGCTCCAGATGTGCTTGAACGCCTCGTCGGCCTGCTCCGGCGGCTGAAATTGCCGTGGGACATCTCGGAGATTGACCTGAATGCAGCAGCGGCACATCTGAAGTACGATAAGAAGGTGCGAAAGGGACGGTTGAGATTCGTGCTTCCTGAAGCGGTCGGCAGGGTGCGCGTTGGCGAGGAGATGGACCGGAACGAAGCGGTGCGCATACTACGGGAGTGGCCCTATGAGCGAGAGAGACGAACTTGCCGCGCTCCGAAAGGAGATAGACCGTCTTGACGAGCAGATCTTTGACCTGCTGGGACAGCGGGCAACAAAGGTGCTGAAGGTCGCTCAGGCGAAGAGCCGGGCGAAACTGCCGCCGTTTGACCCTTCGCGCGAGCGGCAGATCATTGAGCGGCTGAAGGCACGCAACACTGGACCGCTGACCCCCGCTGACATTGAAGAGATCGCGGGACGGCTCTTCGCGGTCTACCGCTCGCTTGGCAGACCTCTTGAGGTTGCCTACCTCGGGCCTCCCGGCACCTATACCCATCAGGCGGCGCTGCGGCACTTCGGCGGCCGCAACAGGTATCTGCCGTGTCGGACGATTGAGTCGGTCTTCCGGCACGTGGAGAAGGGGAGGGTGGACTACGGCGTGGTGCCGATCGAGAACTCCACCGAGGGCGTGGTTACCTACACCATAGACATGTTCATTGAGAGCGACGTGAAGATTACCTCGGAGATTCTGCAGGACATCCACCACTGCCTTCTGTCGCGGGAGCGCTCTCTCGGCGCGGTCAACCGGCTCTTCTCCAACCCCCAGGCCCTCGCCCAGTGCCAGAAGTGGGTGGAGGAGCGGCTTCCTCGCGTGGTGCGCGTCGAGACGGAAAGCACCGCGGCCGCGGCTTTTCGAGCCCGCCGCACTCCCCGTTCGGCGGCAATCGGATCCGAGGTCGCGGCCGAGATCTACGGGCTGAATGTGCTTGCGTCGAACATCGAGGACTACCGGGAGAACATCACGCGGTTCTTCGTGCTCGGCAGAGACGATGTGCGCCCCACCGGCAAGGACAAGACATCTATCCTCTTTTCCGTCAAGGACAGGGTCGGCGCACTCCACGATATGCTGGTGCCGTTCAAGACCTGCGGCATCAACCTGATGCGGATTGAGTCCCGGCCTTCCAAGCGGAAGGCGTGGGAGTATGTCTTCTTTGTGGATTTCGGTGGCCACCAGACCGATGCGAAGGTGAAGAAGGCGCTGGAGGAACTCAGGGCGCACTCTGTATTCATGAAGGTGCTTGGTTCCTATCCGAGGGGAGGGATGCATGGCTGACCTCGTGGTGATGAGCGCCTCTGCGACTGACGAGGAAGTGGAGCGGGTCGTCGCGCGCATCACCAGGATGGGATTCGATGTCCATCTCAGTCGCGGGCGCGAGAAGACGCTCATCGGGATCATCGGCGACACCCGGCAGGTGAACGATGAGATATTTGCGACTATGCCCGGCGTGCTGGAGGTTATCAGCATCCTGAAGGAATACAAGATAGCGAGCAGGGAGTTTCATCCCGATGACACCGTGTTCGAGGTCGAAGGTCTGCGCATCGGCGGCAAGGAGGTCTGCCTGATCGCCGGTCCGTGTTCCATCGAGAGCAAAGAACTTTTGCGCGAGACGGCGCGGCATGTCAGGCAGGCGGGAGCGAACATCCTGCGGGGAGGGGCGTTCAAGCCGCGCACGTCTCCGTACGCCTTTCTTGGCCTTGAACTGGAAGGGCTGCGCATCCTGCAGGAGGTCAAAGAGGAGATCGGCATCCCGGTGGTCACAGAGGTCCTTTCTCCCGAGGAGGTGGAACCGGTCGCCAAAGTGGCGGATATCGTGCAGGTCGGCGCGCGCAACATGTTCAACTACCGTCTCCTCCAGCGGCTTGGCAGGTGCGAAAAGCCGGTCCTCCTGAAACGGGGCTTCGAGGCGAAACTGTCAGAACTTCTTGCGAGCGCCGAGTATGTCCTGAAGGGAGGCAACAGCAGGGTGATTCTGTGCGAGCGGGGCATCCGCACCTTTGACGACAAGTTCTCGCGCAACACGCTTGACCTTTCCGCGGTGCCCATCCTGAAGCGCGAAACGCATCTGCCTGTCTTCGTTGACCCGAGCCACGGCACCGGGAGGCGGGCGCTGGTCATACCAATGGCGCGTGCCGCCCTTGCCGCTGGCGCTGACGGTATTATGGTTGAGGTGCATCCCAGTCCGGAAGAAGCGCTCTCAGACGGGTTCCAGTCGTTGAATCTTGAGGAGTTTGACCGACTGGTGAAAGAACTGAGGCCTCTTGCCGCGCTGGTGGGCAGAACGCTGTGACTGACGGAGGAGAGATGGTGCCGGTGAACTGGTTCGTCCCGACGAGGATCCATTTCGGCAGAGGATCGCTTGAGCGGCACCTGCCCGACGCTACGCAATATGGCCGCAGGGCGTTCGTCGTGACAGGGAGAAGGTTCGCAAAGGAGACGGGCCTGCTGAACCGCGTCGTCGCGATACTGGGCGGGTGTGGCATGCAGACCGTTGTGTTCTCCGAGGTTGAACCGGAACCGACGGTCGCGCATGCGGAACGCGCCGGGGAACTGTGCCGGCGGGAGGGGTGCGACTGCGTCGTCGCCGTCGGCGGTGGGAGTCCCCTTGACGCGGGGAAGGTCGCGGCGGTGCTGGCGACAAACCCTGCTCCCCTGACGCAGTACTTTGGGGAGACCAAACTGGCGCAGAGGCCGCTTCCCGTCGTTGCCGTGCCGACCACCTGCGGAACGGGAAGCGAGGTGACGCGGTACGCGGTCATCGTCTCTCCCGCAGACAGGACGAAGAAGACGGTGGCATCCGAAGGGATTCTTCCCGCGCTGGCGGTGGTTGACCCAGACCTGCTGGACACCCTTCCTGACCGACTTATCGCCGCAACCGGCATGGACGCACTGTGCCACGCGGTTGAGGGGCTGCTCTCCGTGAAGAAGAATGGCTTGAGCGCGATTCTTGCCCGGGACGCCATCGCGCGGCTTGCATGGTGGCTACCTCTGGCAGTGGAAGACAGGCAGGGGGACGCGCGCGAGCAGGTTATGTTTGCGTCGCTGACCGCGGGACTGGTGATCAATACGACCGGCACGATTCTCGTCCACGGGATGGGATACGCGCTGACGGTGGGGAGAGGTGTTCACCACGGCACGGCAAACGGGCTCCTTGTGGACCCAGTGCTGTCGTTCCTCGCTCAGCACGGGTACTGCTCGGAGGTGGAAGAGGTGCGGACGCTGATGGGGCGTTTCCGACCAGCCGATTTCCTGCGGCGCGCAGGGCTGCCTGTCTCTCTGCGGGACATTGGCATGGCGCCCGAGGAGATCCCGGAACTGGCGTCCCTTGCCGAGGTCGGCTGCCAGAGGTCTTTTCGGAACATGAAGAAGCCGCTGAGCAGGCAGGAGATTGAGGAGATTCTCTTGCGGTGTGCGAACGGGAGGGAGCGATGAAGGCGAAACTTGACGAGATGACGCTGAAGGAGGTGAGGGAGGCAGGAGCGGTGGAGGTAGCGGTTTTGCCGTGGGGGTCCTGCGAGCCGCACGGCCTGCACCTGCCGTACGGGACGGACACCTTCAGCGCCGTGCGCGTCGGAGAACTGGCATGCAGAAAGGCGGTTTCGTCGGGAGCGCGGGTGGCGCTCCTGCCCGCGATTCCGTTCGGATACAACGGGAACCAGTTCGCGTTCCCGCTGACCGTCAGTGTGAAGCCGACGACCCAACTTGCGATACTCAGGGATGTCATCGAGTCGCTTGCGTGGCACGGGATAAGGAAGTTGCTCATCCTCAACGGACACGGCGGCAATGAGTTTCGCGCCCTTTTGAGGGAACTGTATCCGGGGTCCGGCTGCTGTATCTTCCTCATCGACTGGTGGGTCCTTGCGGAGGATGCCGCGAGCCGCTGTTTCGGCCGGGACAGCATGACCCACGCAGGCAAGGCGGAGACCTCGTGGTCGCTTCATCTCTTCCCCGAGCTGGTACATCCGTCATGGGCGGACGAGGGAGAGGTTCGTCGTCCGCGCCTTGCGTCCGTTGCCAGCGGCTGGGCGTGGATGCCGCGGCCGTGGCACTCCTACACGAAGTCGTCAGGGGAGGGCAGCCCGTCGGGTGCTTCTCCGGAAACCGGGGAAAAACTGGTTGAGGAAGCAGCGGAGAAGATTGCCGCGTTCCTTGCCGAGTTTTCCGCCGCCTCCGTGGATGACAGCTTCCCCTACTGACGATGGAACTCCTCCACTATGCTCGCAGGGTGCCCGATGCCGGTCCGCTGGTCATCGCCGTAGGCAAGTTTGACGGCTTCCATCTCGGGCACCGCAAAATCGTCGCCGCGCTGTGCGCGCGCGCCGCCGACTCGGGCATGGTGCCCTCGGTATTCACTTTCCGAACCTTCCCGGTTGACTTCACCCTGACGCCGTGGGAGGAGCGCGTGCGCCTTCTTGCGGAGGCGGGCGTGCGCGTGTGCATCTGGAGCGACTTTGCCGACATTGCGCAGTGGGAACCGCGGAGGTTCGTCGGTTATCTTGCGGGCAGGAATGTGCGGCACGTGGTGGTCGGCGCCGGCTTCGTCTTCGGCGCAGGGAGGGCGGGGGATGTCAGGTTCCTGCGGCGGGAGGCGTCGCGTTTCGGAATGGGGGTCAGCGTCGTCCGTTGTGTGACGCGCGGCGGCGGCAGGGTGAGCAGCAGCAGAATCCGCGCCTGTCTGCGCCGCGGCGAGATCGAGTCAGCCACTGCTATGCTTGGGAGGCATTTTTCCGTCGAAGGGACGGTGGTCGCGGGCGCAGGCAGAGGACGGCGTCTTGGCTTCCCGACCGCCAACCTGCGACTGTCCCATCCACTCTTTCTCCCCGACGGGGTGTACGCGGGATGGGCGAGCGTCTCCGGACGAGCATTCCGGGGAGCCGCCGTGTTCATCGGAGCATCGCCGACATTCGCAGACCCGTCTCGCAAGTTCGAAGTCTTCATAGACGGCGCAAGAGAAAGGTTCTTCGGCAGGACTATGCGCGTTCTTCTGGTTTCCCGCATCCGCGAAGCGCGCCGCTTCTCTTCCGGGGCCCGCCTCAGAGAGCAGATCCAGAGGGACGTTGACCTGATACGGGGCATCCTCCGCAGGAGTCCTCCCCTGACAGCGGCGTTTGACGGCAGTGGCCCGAAGGGGTAGAATACAGTCCCGTTTTTCTGAATACCGACACAGGAGGCAGACGTGAAACGGCAGAAGTATGTGTATTCGTTTGGCGGCGGGTCTGCGGAGGGCAGAGCCGACATGAAGAATCTGCTCGGCGGGAAGGGCGCGAACCTCGCCGAGATGTCCCGTCTCGGTCTTCCGGTTCCGGCTGGATTCACAATTACCACCGAGTGCTGCACCGCGTACTTTGCCGCGGGCGGCAAGTTCCCTCCGTCGCTCAAGGCGGAGGTGAACGCGGCAATGAAGCGGATGGAAAAAATCATGGGCATGCAGTTTGGCAGCCCAGAGAACCCTCTCCTTGTATCCTGCAGGTCAGGCGCCCGCAAGTCCATGCCGGGCATGATGGAAACAGTGTTGAATGTGGGGCTGTGCCCCGCGACCCTGCCGGGGCTGGTGAGGAAAACAGGGAACGAACGGTTCGCGTATGACGCCTACCGCCGGCTTATCATGATGTACGCCGACGTGGTCATGGAAAAGGCGGAGGGCATTGAACCGGCGGAGGGCATGGGCATCCGCAAGCAACTGGACGGCATGCTTGACGAGGTGAAGAAGCAAAAAGGGTATGCGGCTGACACCGACCTGACCGCTGACGACCTCAAGGAACTTGTGGCGGCATTCAAGGTGCGGGTACGCGAGGTGCTGGGCAGGGAGTTTCCAGACGATCCGTGGGAGCAGTTGTGGGGAGGCATCGGCGCGGTGTTCAAGAGTTGGAACGGCAAACGCGCCGTCTCGTACCGCCGGATTGAGGGGATACCCGACGATTGGGGCACGGCGGTGAATGTCCAGGCGATGGTGTTTGGAAACATGGGCAACAGTTCCGCAACAGGCGTCGCCTTCACCCGGGACCCCGCGACAGGCGAGCGCAGGTTCTACGGAGAATGGCTGGTCAACGCGCAGGGCGAAGATGTCGTGGCAGGTATCCGCACGCCGAACCCGTTGAATGACGACAGCAGGAATGAACAGAATCGGACTTTGAAGACCCTTGAGGAGGCGATGCCGTCCGTGTACCGCGAACTGTGTGAGGTGAGGCGGCGGCTGGAAGCGCACTACAAGGATATGCAGGACATAGAGTTTACCATCCAGGAAGGCACTCTCTACATGCTTCAGTGCCGCAGCGGGAAGCGCACAGGGGCCGCCGCCGTCAGGATGGCAATGGATATGCTGAGAGAGAGGCTGATTGACGAGAAGACGGCCATCATGAGGGTTGACCCATCTCATCTGGACCAGTTGCTCCATCCGTTCGTGGACCCGGATGCCGAGAAGACCGCTGTGGTCATCGGCAGAGGACTGCCGGCAGGCCCCGGCGGGGCAGCAGGCCAGATTGTCTTCACCGCGCAGGACGCCGTTGAACAGGCGTCTCAGGGTAAAGCGGTCATTCTGGTGCGGGAAGAGACCAACCCGGAGGACATTGAGGGGATGCGCGCCGCCAAGGGCATTCTGACTGCTCGCGGCGGAATGACCTCCCACGCCGCTCTGGTGGCGCGCGGCTGGGGCAAGTGCTGCATCGTGGGCGCAGGCGACATCCATGTGGATGTCCACAACAGGCGGATGACCGCGGGCGGAAAGGTTTTTCCGGAAGGGACGTGGGTCACCCTCAACGGGACGCGGGGAATTGTCTACGAGGGTTCTCTTGCCATGCGCGATGCCGCCGAGAACCCTGACTTCAAGGCATTCATGAAACTTGTGGACAAGTACCGAACCCTCGGCGTCCGTACCAACGCAGATACGCCAGAAGATGCAAAGACGGCCGTGGCGTTCGGGGCTGAAGGCATAGGGCTGTTCAGAACGGAGCATATGTTCTACGGAGCGGGTTCGGACGAGCCGCTTTTCCTCCTGAGGAAGATGATCCTCAGCACCACCGAAGAGGAGAGGCGCCGCGCTCTTGATGCGCTGTTCCCGTTTGTGAAGCGCGACATCAAGGCGACCCTTGAGGTCATGGGAGGACTGCCGGTAACCATCCGGCTCCTTGACCCACCTCTCCACGAGTTCGTTCCGCAGAGCGCTCAGAAGCAGGAGGAACTCGCCGCCGCGCTCGGCATCTCTGTGGAGGAGGTCGTAAAGAGGGGCGCCGCTCTCCACGAGAACAACCCGATGATGGGACACCGCGGGGTGCGGCTCGGCATCACCTACCCCGAGGTCACCGAGATGCAGGTCAGGGCAATCTTTGAGGCGGCAGCCGAACTCATCACAGAGGGACACAGGTGCCGGCCGGAGATTATGATACCGGTCACATGCGACGCACGGGAAATCTCCCACCAGAAGGAGATTATCAAGAGGGTCCACGCAGAGGTGTGCAGGGCAAGAGGACTCAAACCCTCCCGTCTGCCGTACCTTTCCGGCACGATGATAGAGATTCCGCGGGCATGCCTGGTTGCCGGGGAGATGGCAGCCGAAGCGGAGTTTTTCAGTTTCGGCACCAACGACCTCACCCAGATGGGGTTCGGATTCAGCCGCGATGATATTGGCGGCTTCCTGCCGGCGTACCTGGAAAAGAGGATACTCAACGCAGACCCGTTCCAGACAATTGACAGGCAGGGCGTTGGTCAACTCATCGAGATGGCTGTGACAAGAGGCAGGAAGGTTCGCCCGGACCTGAAGATCGGCATCTGCGGAGAGCAGGGCGGAGACCCTGCGTCAGTGGAGTTCTGCTACCGCGCCGGCCTTGACTATGTGAGCTGTTCTCCGTTCCGAGTGCCGATTGCGCGGCTTGCTGCTGCGCAGGCGGCCGTGGCAGGACTTCTGGAAAAGAAGCCGTCGCGCGCGACGGCGCGGCCGCGCCGTGCAAGACGCAAAGCAGGCAGGCGATAGACGCAGGTGCCGTGGGCAAAACGGGGCGCGAATATAAGAAGTTCTGTAGTTCAGTAGTTCATATCTTCTTTATTCAACACTCCTCTGGCTCCGCCTCTGCGGGCATCCGAACTGCGGGGTCCTGAAAAGGCAGGCAGGGCGGAGCAGTCCCCGCGGTCGCCGTCTGCCTGCGGCACATCTGTCACCCTGCAGGTCCCTTTTGTTCCTGGTCCCTGTGGCTGCCTCTGCACGTTGGCACCCTGCGGCCTCAAGAGACAAATTTCGTAGCAGAAAACGGGGCATACCCTGCGCAAAGGAGGATCTTTTTGCCGCCCCGCAAGGGAGACGTCCTTTTTCGCGTTTTTTACGACCGCACAAGAGACCCGTAAAACCCCGCCTGGTCTGATGAGGATGGCCGCGCGGCCGTGGCCCCCTGGCCTTTCCATTTGACAGAACTCCCTCATACGGTACAATGCTCACGGGAAACGGCCGCGCGGGACAAAAGGTGCGTGATAAAATGGGTGAAGTAGCGGCATGTAAGGGCTTGGAAAACAGTGGCTTGCGCGCGCTCTCTGACAAAAGACGAGGGTGTGTCCGGACCGCGATTGTTGAAGGAGAGGAGGGCGGCCGGGAGAACGGGAATCTGCCTGCTCCACAGGTGGCGGCAGAGAAACGATGGGCATGCGTGGAGCGGATGGGGCGGTCGGATCCCGCAGCGGGAGAAGACGGCTGTGTGAGGATGAGGTGTTACGGCAAGCGGGTGCGAAGGTCTCAGGGGTGGGGAGTGAAGGAGGCGGTAGCGCGAAGGGTGGCTTTCAGGCATGCCGGCCGGTGGGATTGGAGAGGGTTTTTCCGGAGAATGGACGGAAGAGAACGAGAGTCAGGAAGATCGTACGTACAGAAGTAGCTACGTACAGAAGTAGCGAAGTTATGAAAGTATGAAGAAATGAAGTTACTCGGTTAGCAGAAGCGGCGCAGCGACGGCAATGAAGGCGCGCTTCGCAGACGGGAGGTGAGCGGTGTTTGGCAACATAGGGGCCCCTGAACTGATTCTGATTCTTGTCATTGCCCTGCTTCTGTTCGGGGCAAAGCGGCTCCCAGAGATAGGCAGGGCTATCGGAAAGTCGCTGGGAGAGTTCAAGCGGGGATTGAAGGAGTCCCAGAAGGAGATTGAAGAGGCTGGCAGAGAGAGCGATGAATCCAGGAAGGACTGACGAAGGGTCCGCCGGGTTCCTGGACCACCTGGAAGAGTTGAGGAGGAGAATCCTCATTGTGATTGCCTTCTGGGTGGTCTCCACCGCGTGCGCCTACGCATTCGCCGGTCGCATCCTTTCAGTCCTTCTTATACCCCTTTCCGCCTACCAGGACCTGCCGGTTTTTAGAAGCCCTGTCGAACCGTTCCTTTCTCTCATCCGCCTCAGCCTTGCGGTCGGAGGGGCCGCAACCCTTCCTGTCTTCCTTCTGGAGACCTGGTTTTTTGTCAGCCCAGGGCTTACCCCTCGGGAGAGGTCAATAGGTCGCGTAATAGCCGCAGGATCGTTCCTGTGCACATACGCGGGCGCGTGCTTCGGCATCCTCATCCTCCTTCCGCTGAGTTTGAGGGTGCTTTTCGGATTTGGACGGGGCCTGATGCAGCCGCTGATTTCCATCACGGAATACCTGAACTTTGTCTTCCTTATGGCAGGTGGGTTTGCGGCGGTGTTCAATGTGCCTGTTGTGCTTTTCGGGCTGACGTTCTCGGGACTTGTTCCTGTGGAGACGCTCATCCGCGTGCGGAAGTTCGCTTACCTTGGGGCGTTTGTGCTGTCTGCCGTGGCGACTCCAACCGTTGACCCTTTCACCCAACTTGCCATTGCGGTGCCTCTTATCCTGCTGTACGAAGTGTCTATTCTTGTGCCAAGGATAGCGCTACGCAAGAGAAAGAAAACCAGTGAGTTAGATAACTCCTCTTAAGAATAAGTGCTAATATCCGGCGATGTGCAGCAAGAGGCGATGTGCCGGCCACTTTGGTTTACATAATAGATATTATACGACGCAAGAAGCGCAAGCACTTATATAACAGCATCTTGGGCTTGTTTTCCACATTGTAAGTAGCAGATATCCAGAATGAAGGCGCGAAACAGGAATCCTTGGTGCCAGGCGGTTCGGGCAGACATAGGGCAAGAAAGGCCCCGGATAAGGCGCATCCGGGCCAGATTAGTTTAAAGGACTGGAAAAGGCAGGCCGCAAGGGGGAAAACCCTCTCTTGTGGAAATCACCCGGTTATATTTCGGGGACTGAATCGTCCTTATCAAACGGAAGCCGTATCTGAACCACTTTCCTGGGGAATACCTTTCCCATGAGGTGAACCGAGACAAGCCAGTCGTAAAAGATGATGAACCCCCCGAGTATCACTGCGGGCACAGGTTGGAGGACCAGAAGGATAAGGGAACCGGTGGCAAGGAAGATTGCGAGATTCACGAAGTAGACGATAAGGTAATCCCGGGGAATCAGGAATATCCTGTCGAGAATGGTGGGGATGCTGAATGCCGAGGCAATCTTTCTGTCATCCTCGGCGAAAAGCCACAGGGCGGGAGGCAGGAGAAAGAAAGAGACGAGGAGCAGGACCACAGCGGCAATCTGAAAGAGTTGGCCCTGGAGGAAGGCAATGGAGAAAAACGAACCCGGCTCGCTCCTCATGACAAACAGACGGGTAGCCACCATAAGAACGGCGGGAGGCAGAAGGTAGCAAAGGACAACAAGGGCGGTCGCAGCACCGGCGAGGAAGGTAGTTCCCACCTGCCTGTCCCACGCGACAGCGGGGCGTTCGAGCCGGATAATCCTTTCGAGGCGTCTGATGGTGTATCCGAGCGGGATGAATCCCAGCGGGACGCACGGTATCAGGAGGAAGAAGCCGTACTTCCAGACAAGGGCGAGAAACAGCGCGGCGACGGGAAACGCGAGGAGTGTTCCCCCCACCAGGAGATCCATGCGGGTGCGAGGTTCCTTCAGCGGCGCCCTGAACGCGTCAGCGATCTTTTTTCTCATGGGAGCGGATCGTCTCCTTCATCTCGCGGACAGCGGCGTACAGACCCGTGAAGACAGCCCGGCAGATGATGCTGTATCCGATGTTCAATTCCTCGATAGCGGAGATGCCGCACACCGGTCCGACGCAACGGTAGTCCAGTCCGTGGCCTGCGTTCACGCGGAGTCCCAGAGAGGCGGCATGCGCGGCGGCAGTGGTTATCCGCTCCAGTTCGCAGAGTGCTTCCTCTTCGCTGGCGGCGTCAGCGTACCTGCCGGTGTGGATTTCGATGAAATCCGCTCCGGTCTGCCTTGCCGCGTCTATCTGCCGGGGGTCGGGCTCGATGAAGAGGCTCACGCGGATGCCCGTGGCGTGGAACGACGCCACTGCGTCAGCAATCTCCCTCACTCGGGCTGCGACATCAAGCCCTCCTTCCGTCGTCAGTTCCTCCCGGCGTTCGGGGACAAGCGTGGTCTGGTCAGGTTTCACCTGAAGCGCGACTGCGCAGATGGAAGGCGTCAGCCCCATCTCAAGGTTCAGGCGCGTGGTCACAGTTTCCCTGAGGATGCGAAGGTCTCTGTCCTGGATGTGGCGGCGGTCTTCCCTGAGGTGGCAGACAATGGAGTCACATCCTGCCGTTTCGCATATGGCGGCCGCATGCACCGGGTCAGGTACCCTCCCCTTCCGCGCCTGCCTCAGCGTGGCGACATGGTCGATGTTAACACCGAGTTTTATCATCTCCTCCTCCCTGCAAGAAGTTCGGTCAAGGCACTGACAAAGGCGCGGTTCTCCCGCATCGTTCCTATGGTGACCCGCACATACTGCGGCGGGAGGCCGAACGCCCCTACGGGACGCACAAGGATGCCACGCAGTTCAAGTTCTCTGACGATGAGAGGAGCGTCGGGCCCGAGATCGCAGAGGATGAAATTCGCCTCGCTGCGAACGAAGGGAACGCCGAGCCGCGCGAATGCTGCGCAGAGGTATCTCTTGCCCCTGAGGTTTGTCTCGTAACTTCTGCGGACATGCGCCGCATCCTGAAGGGCGGCGACCGCGGCGACCTGCGCGATGCCTGTGGTGTTGAAGGGCGGCCGTATCTTCTCCATCAACGCGGCGATTTCCGGACTGGTGATGCCGTACCCGATGCGCAGCCCGGCAAGCGCGTAGATTTTTGAGAAGGTTCTCGCGACAAGCACCGTGCCTCTGCCGAGATACGGCAGGGCGGTTCCGAAGTCAGGACTCTCCGCGTACTCGGCGTATGCCTCGTCGGAGAGGAGGAGCACGTTTTCAGGGAGCCGCTGGATGAACCATGCTATCTGCGCGCGTGAGACGAATGTGCCTGTCGGGTTGTTCGGGTTGCAGAGAATGACCGCCTTTGTCCGTTGCGTCACGGCAGAAAGGAGATGCTCCATGCGATACGAGAAGTCATCGTTCAGCGGCGCGGTGACCGGACGCGCGCCGATGGTGTGCGCAAGGATCTTGTAGATGAGGAACGACGGGTGCGGAAACACGATCTCCTCTCCGGGCGAGACGAAGGTCTGCAGGAAGAGAAAGATGACCTCGCTGGAGCCGCTTCCGACGACCAGCGCCTCTTCAGGTACCCGCAAGGTCCGCGAGAGTTCCTTCTTCAGGTAGTATGCGGAACCTTCCGGATAGCGGGAGACCTCCCGGACTGCCCCGCGGATGGCTGCGCGGACCTTCGGGGAGGGTCCAAGCGGGTTCTCATTCGACGCCATTTTGATGACCGCCTCAAGCCCAAGTTCCCGCTGGACCTCCTGCATGGGCTTTCCGGGGACATACGGAGCAATCTGGTCCAGGTCTGCGCGCGCGAGTTTTCGTACCCTATCGTCCATAGTTCATCCCCATCGCGGACCTTGCTTCTAGGAGCGTCTGCGCAGCGGTCTGGCGGGCTGTCTGCGCGCCAGCGCGAAGGATGTCCCAGAGACCCTGCCTGTCTGCGGCAAGTCCCGTGCGCTTCTCGCGCAGCGGCGCGAGAAAGGCAACCACGAGTTCGGCGACCTCCGCCTTGCAGTCGGTGCACCCGATGCGTGCGCGCGTGCAGGCGTCTGCCCTGCCGGTCGCTCTATCTTCCTCGAACAGCCGCGCATAGGCGAAGACGGGGCAGGTCTCCGGATGGCCGGGGTCTTTCCGGTATATCCGCTTCGGGTCGGTGAACATGTTCCGGACCTTCGTCCGGACGGAATCCGGTTCCTCGCCGAGATAGATGCAGTTGCCGTACGACTTGCTCATCTTGCGTCCGTCGGTGCCGGGCAGGCGGGCAACCTGCGTCAACAGCGGCTGGGGCTCGGGGAAGACCGCGGCGTAGAGATGGTTGAACCTGCGGGCGATCTCCCGGGTAAGTTCCAGGTGAGGCAGTTGGTCCTCGCCGATTGGCACATCCGTTGCCTTATAGAGAAGGATGTCAGCCGCCTGCAGCACCGGGTACCCGAGGAACCCGTAGGTGCGAAGGTCCCTTCCCTCTATTTCGGCCAACTGTTCCTTGTAGACGGGATTTCGCTCCAGCCAGGGGATCGGCACATTCATCGAAAAGATGAGGTGGAGTTCGGCGTGCTCCGGCACCTCTGACTGGATGAAGAGCGTGGACCTGGCGGGGTCGATGCCGGCCGTCAGAAAATCGAGCGCCACATCCTCGACGGCGGTCCGGATACGTCCCGGCGACTCGTACTCCGTGGAGAGCGCGTGCCAGTCCGCAATCATGTAGAAGCAGCGGTACCCTTCATCCTGCAGGCGGCGGTAGTTTTCCAGCGCGCCGAACAGATGGCCGAGATGGAGCGGACCGGTGGGCCTGATGCCCGAGAGGACGGTGCGGGGTGTGCGTGGCATAAATTCATACCTCCATATGTTCTGAATTTCGTTCTTGCCCGAAGTAGTCGGCGAGGATTGCGGCGTGGTCAAAGACCAGCGGGGAAGGAAGCGTGGCTGCGGTGAACACGCCGGCGGCCTCGGCGTCGTCCGCCGCGTGAAGCGTGCCGGCGCCCCGCGCGGTGAACACAGTGGTGATGGTGTGGTACCTCGGGTCGCGTTCAGGCCTTGAGTAGGTGTGGAACTGTGTCAGGTCTGAGACGAGGAGTCCGGTCTCTTCGCGGGCTTCCCGCGCGGCTGCCTCTTCAAGCGACTCTCCGTAGTCAACGAAGCCGCCGGGTATTGCCCAGCCGAACGGAAAGTTTTTTCTCCTGACGAGGACGATGCCGCCGAGATGGCGGATGATGATGTCAACGGTGGGAACCGGGTTTCTGAATGTCTTTGCCGTCATCTGCACGAGGAACGATTCCGCGCCCGCCAGCAGTTCGTCGAAGTTGCCCGGGACGATAAAGCGGAGATGCCTCAGGCGCGTGGAAACGCACAGGCGGCAGGCCGCTTCTGCCGCTGCCCGTCCTGCCTCCCTGCCCGCCCGGGAAGGCAAGGCGACCTCAATCGACTCCGCCGGCGTGTGCAGGTGTTCTCCAAGGAATCCCGCGATGCCCTCGGGGGTAAGGGAGGCATCAGGGATGGACGGAGCGGATGCGGGGGCGTCCGTGAGTTCAATCGTGATGCCACCGAGGAAAAAGAGCGCGCGCTGCATGTCAGACGGGCAACACTGTCACCACGACCTCCCGGGCGCGGGGGCCGTCAAACTCACACAGGAAGAGCGCCTGCCAGACGCCGAGGGAGAGCCGGGTCTCTCTGATGGGAATGGTGACTGCGTGTCCTACAAGGGATGCCTGCAGGTGGGCATCCGAGTTGCCCTCTGCGTGGCGGTAGCCCGCGTCAGCCGGCACGATGCGAGCGAGCGCGGCGAGCATGTCGTCGCGCACCGACGGGTCAGCCCGTTCGTTCAGCGTGATGCCGCAGGTGGTGTGCGGCACGAATACGTGGCAGATGCCGCGGGATACTCCCGCTGCGGCGACGACCGCCGCAACCTCGGCGGTGATGTCCACCAGTTCTTTCCGTCTGCGTGTTCGGACTGTCATTCTCTCCATAGAGCAGTCACTTCGTGCGCGGGAGACGCGATTCCCTGAAAAAAGCAGCGTACGCCAGATGCGCGCTGTAGATGTCCGCCTTGCTCACCAACTCGCACGGAGCGTGCATGGACAGCACAGGCGGTCCGCAGTCGGCGGTGTCAATCAGATGCCGCGCGAGGGTGAAGGCGACGGTGCCCCCTCCCCCCTGCTCTGGCTTTCCGATCTCGCCCGCCTGCCACGGCACGCCTGCGCGGTCAAAAACCCCTCTGAGGAAGGCAAGATACTCGGCGGTCGGCTCGATGCTGCCCCGTTTCCCGCGGGCTCCGGTCGTCCGTTCCAGGCAGACCCCGTGCCCGACTCGAGCCGCGTTCAGAGGGTCGTGGACCTCAGGGTACCCCGGGTCAAATCCTGCCGTCACGTCAGCCGAGATTGCCTGCGAGTTGACCATCGCGGCCGGGAAATCCGAGAGAGACCCTCCGGTCTTTTCGAGGAGTTCCTGCATCAGATACTCGAAAAACCTTGACGCCGCCGCCGTGGCGCCCTGGCTGCCGATCTCCTCCTGGTCTACAAGCAGGCACAGGCACGTCCGGGAGGGGTGCTCCGTCTCAAGAAGCGCCGTGAGTGCGGTGTAGGCGCAGACCCGGTCGTCCTGTCCGTAGCCGGCGATGAGCGACCGGTCGAACCCGGCATCGTGCGCGTCCCCTGCCGGCACAGCCTGTATCTCAGCGCTCACGAAATCGTCGGGAGAAAGGGAGAACGCGTCTTTCAAAAGAGACAGCAGTTGCGCCCGAACCCTCTGTTTCCCCGAACCGGGGGCGGGAATGGTTCCTGCGAGGATTGTGAGGTGTTCGCCTGGGAATCCTTCCGCAATGGTTTTGTTTTCATGGTCCTTCGCGAGGTGAGGCAGAAGGTCGGTGATGGTGAATACCGGATCGCCCGGTGTGTCGCCAACCGCAAACTCCCTGACCGTTCCATCAGGCAGGCACACCGTTGCGTAGAGTGCGAGAGGGCGGGCGAGCCACTGGTACTTGCGCAACCCGCCGTAGTAGGCGGTCTTCAAGAAGGCGATTCCGTGCCGCTCGTGAACAGGGTGCGCCTTGAGGTCTATCCGGGGAGTGTCCACGTGCGCAATGATGAACCTTCCTCCGCTGGCGAGCGGCTGACTGCCTGCCACGCCGAGGATGATGCTCTTGTGTTTGTTCATCCTGTAGAAACGGTCACCAGGAGCGAGGCGCGTGAACGAGGAGATCTCCCTGAACCCCCTGCCCTCCGCACGTGCGGCGGCGGCGCGCACGCATCTGCGTTCCGTCTTGTTCTCGGAAATGAACGACCGGTACTCTTCGCAGTACGCAAGGCAGTTGCGCGTGGTCGCCTGATCCCACTTCTCCCATGCCGTCCGCAGCCGTTCCATACGGGGTATTGTACGAAATGCGAGCGGGTCAGTCAATTGCCTGCGACGGGATTCTTCGTTGACAGGATGCGCCGTGCGGGGTACAGTGTTTCAGGCAAAGAACTGCCCGGCGGGAAGGAGTGCTGACATGGCGAACCACAGAGGCGTGCGTGCGTGGAAACTGCTTCTTGCCGGCGTGCTCATTGCTGCCGGCTTTGGAGACGGTTCTGAACGAACTGCCTATCTGCTCAGGATTGACGGAGCAATCGGTCCGATGACCTACCATCAGATAGCCCGGGTCATATCGCTGGCTGAGCGGAAAGACGCCGAGTGCGTTATCCTTGTGATTGATACGCCCGGAGGTCTGCTCACCTCCACCCGGAAGGCGGTGAAGGCGATTCTGGACTCTGCCGTGCCTGTGGTCGGGTATGTCGGGCCCCAGGGTTCCCAGTGTGCGTCCGCAGGTACATTCATTGCCCTTGCCTGCCACCTTGTTGCGATGGCGCCGGCAACGAACATTGGCGCGGCCCACCCGGTGACGCTGATGGGGAGCGCAGAGGACAAGACGATGGAGAAGAAGGCGGTGAACGACACCGTCAGTTTCATCAGGAGCATTGCGCTCCTGCGCAAGAGGAATGCGGCATGGGCGGAGAAGGCTGTCAGGGAAAGCGCCTCCGCGACGGCGGAGGAGGCGCTCAGGATGGGAGTGATAGACCTTGTTGCGAGAAACACCGGAGAACTTCTCGCAAGGATTGACGGAGCGAAGGTGGAGACGCGCACAGGCATGCGGACGCTGGCCACGTCCGGCATCGCCGTGAGAGAATCCCGGGTGGGGCTGCGAGAGAAACTCCTCGGGCTCATCTCTGACCCGAACATCGCCTACATCCTTCTCATCATCGGCATCTGGGGAATCATTCTTGAGTTCTCGCATCCGGGCAGTGGCGTGCCGGGTATCGTCGGGACGCTGTGCATCATCCTTGCCCTGTTCGCCCTGCAGACCATCCCCATCTCCCTTACGGGCGTCATCCTCATCTTTGTCAGTCTGGTCTTCTTTGCCATTGAAGCGATGACCCCCACCTTCGGCCTTTTCATGACGGCGGGCATTATCAGCCTCGTCCTCGGCTCGTTCATGTTCGTGAAACCGGGAAGCGAGGCGGGCATCTCTTCTCCGCTCATCTGGGGCGCAACCGCCTCATCTGGGCTGGTCCTGGGAGCGGTTGTCTGGTTCGCGGGCAGCGCGAGGCGCCGGAAGATTACGACCGGCAGCGAGGGTCTGAAAGGAGAGTGCGGCAAAGCGGTGACAGACCTTGACCCCGCAGGGATGGTGTTTGTGCACGGGGAGTACTGGCGTGCACGCAGCAGGTCCGGGACCATCCCGAAGGATGCGGAGATACGGGTGGTCGACATGGATGGGCTTGTGGCAATCGTGGAGCGGTGTGGTGCGGAGCCCTGATGCATGAACATCGTCGCGGAGAAGATAGCGGTTCTCCTGCTCCTTGCCGCGGTGGGAGCCGCAGTGGGGTGGTTTCGCCGCATCACGCAGGAAGGCATCGAACTGCTTTCTCTCATCGTGACGGATGTGACGATGCCCCTGCTCTCCTTTTCCGTTCTTGCGACCGGCGAGCGCGAACTTCTTCTCGCACTGTGGTTTGTGCCTCTGTTCGCGGTGGGCGTCATCCTTGCCGGAGCGGGAGCCGGATGGCTGCTGACGGCGGGCAGGAGCGTGCCGCCTGCTGTCCGGATGCCGTACATACAGGCCTCGGCGTTCGCCAACACGGGGTTTCTCGCCATCCCGCTTCTGTACACCCTCTACGGGAAAGCCGGCGCAAGTTGCGCAGTGGTATTCAACATCGGCTACTCTCTGTGCTGGTGGTCGCTGGGCATCTATCTCCTCCAGCGCATCAGACAAGAGCGGGCATCCATTCACCCGGGACGGATGGTCACCTTCGGCCTGGTCGCGTCGCTGGCAGGACTGGTGGTCGGTCTGGCGCAACTGCGCATCCCGTCTGTCATTCTTGAGACAGCCACACTGATTGGCGAGGTGACAATTCCTCTGGCAATGATTGCGCTCGGGCTGATGCTGTCGCGGAACAGGAGCATCCTGCCGTCACGCCCGGGTCTGCTGGTGTCTGTGTCCGGACTGAGGCTTGTGCTTCTTCCTCTGGCAGCATGGCTGTGTGTGCGACTGTTCCCGGGGATGAGTCACACGCTGCGCGTGTCGCTGGTGCTGCTTGCCGGTATGCCGTGCGCATCGTCTGCTCCGCTGTTTGTGGACCGGTACGGCGGGGACGCGTCGTTTGCCGTGTCGGCTGTCGTCGTCACGACGGTGACAGGCCTGATAACCATCCCTGTGTGGATCTCTTTCCTCGGGCGATAGGGGGTGCCAATGCGGGGCCGACAGGTCGAGGAGTCCTGGAGGATTCTCAGGATCACGGCTGAGTTTGTGGAGGGATTCGAACTGCTCAAGGAGATTGGCAGGGCGGTCACCATCTGGGGCTCTGCGCGCGCCTCGGAAGGCGACCGGTGGTACCGCGCAGCGCGGGAGGCGGGCAGGCTCCTTGCCTGTGCAGGGTACGCGGTCATCACGGGAGGCGGTCCCGGCATCATGGAGGCGGCAAACCGCGGTGCGCTGGAGGCGGGAGGCGTGTCCATAGGTGTGAACATTGAGTTGCCGACGGAACAGAAGCCGAACAGATATACCACGAAACTGATCAGTTGCAGGTACTTCTTCACGCGGAAGGTGATGTTCGTGAAGTACACCTGCGGGTTCATTATCTTTCCCGGCGGCTACGGCACGCTCGACGAACTCACCGAGGCGCTGACCCTCATCCAGACCAGGCGCATCCACCAGTTCCCGGTGGTGCTCATGGACCGTTCCTGCTGGAAGGGCCTCATTGACTGGATGGACACCACCCTTGTTGCGCGCGGCTATGTGGACGAGACAGATATGCGCATCTTCACCGTCACGGACGACCCGGCGGAGGCGGTACGTGTCATCCAGCAGGCCGGACGGCGGAAGAAGGGGCGGTCACGCCCTGCCGAGCAGGCATGCTGACAGCGCTTCGTCAAGAAGGCGCCTTGCTGCCTGGCGGGAGACGCCTTCCACAATGATCCGGACGACCGGTTCTGTTCCCGACGGTCTGATGTGAATCCACCCCTCGGGCAGCACGACTCTGAGCCCGTCCGAGCAGTCGTGCGGGCTGCCGCGGTAGCGCTCCCGCGCGCGCGCGACCGCCGCGTCCGCCTGTTGTCGGGTCATCTCCACCTTCTCTTTCAGCATGACATACTGCGGGTAACGGGCGAGCATCGATGACAGCGGCATCCGGTCAGTGGCAAGGAGGTCAAGTATCAGGGCCATAGCGACGAAACTGTCCCTGCCGGTGTGCACGCGCGACCACATCACTCCGCCATTGCCTTCTCCCCCGAACCGGGAACCGGTCTCCCGCATCTTTTTGGCCACGTGTGCCTCTCCCACAGGCGTCCTGTACACCGGCACCCTCCTGCGTCTGGCAACGGTCTCGATGAGGGCGCTGGTTGAGAGATTGACCACGACCGGAGTCGCCTCGTACGCAAGCGCCCGCTCGGCGGCCAGCACCAGCGTGAACTCCTCTCCGGCAGGTTCGCCCTTCTCTGACACGCACGCAAGCCGATCCGCGTCGGGATCCTGGGCGAATCCGATATCCGCGCCGCATGCCCGCACAGTTCTGCACAGAGCCCCGAGATTGACCGCCAGCGGCTCCGGGTTGCGCGAAAATCTGCCGAGGGGACGGTCGTTGACCATCCGGACGCGGCAGCCAAGCGTCTTGAGAAAAAGGCGGGTCCAGACGGCACCAGTCCCCTGCACAGGGTCGACGACGACGGAGAACCTTCTCCTCCTGATTGCGTCGGCATCAACTGCGGCAACCACCGCGTCGAGGTGTGCCCTGACCATGGCAGGGTCGGCAGGAGGCAGGCGCCGCGCCTGTCGCAACGCCTTGCCTCTGGTAGTGTCGGCAATCCGGACAAGGCGCGCGAGTTCCTCCCTGTCCAGAAAAGAACCGCATCGTGAGAGGAACTTCAGTCCGTTGCAGGGCAGAGGATTATGGCTTGCCGTGATGATGACTCCGCCTGCTCCCTCCGTGTGTTCAACGGCAAATTGGACGGATGGCGTTGGCGCGATGCCAAGATTCCGCACAGGCACGCCGGCACGGGCAAGTCCCTCCACAGACGCCCGGGCAAGGCAGAGCCCCGAGGACCTGGTGTCTGTCGCGAGGAAGGCGACTTTCGGCGCGAGCAGCACACCGTATGCGTGAGCGAACCGCCGGGCAAGCGCGGGACTCAGCGGTCTGGGAAAGACGCCCCGGATTCCGGAGACGCTGATGGACAGGGGTGTCATGTCTCGCCGAGAAGGGAGAAAACGGCCTGCACCGAAAGGAGATGGGGTGTTAGCCCGTCCGTTCTCAGTTGTTCAAGTGAGACGCTGTTTGCCACGGAGAATGGGCCGACCCGGGTTCTGCGCAGCGCCGCCTGCACGGCTCCACAGCCCAGTTTCTCGCCGATATCTCTGCAGAGCGCGCGGACATAGGTGCCCCGGGAGCAGACGACGCGGAACTCGACCGCAGGCAGGCAGATTTGCATCACCTCGATTTCCCGGACGAACACCGTGCGCGGCTGAGGGGTGATGACCGTGCCTCTGCGGTAGTGCCGGTAGAGGGGCTGTCCCTTGTGCTTGAGGGCGGACACCGCGGGAGGCACCTGCGACAGTTCACCCTGGAATGAAAGCACTGCGGCGCGCACCTCTTCGGGCGTTGCCGAAACCTGTCTCTGGCGCACGACCTTCCCGTCGGTGTCAAGGGTGTCTGTCTCCGTGCCAAGGACCATCTTCGCCACATACTCCTTTTCACAGTCCATCACGCGCTGGCTCAGTTTCGTCGCGGCGCCGAGACACACGATGAGCACTCCCTCGGCAAGCGGGTCAAGCGTGCCGGTGTGGCCGATCTTGCAGCGCGGTCGGAACGTACGCTTGATGAACCGGATGACGTCGTACGAGGTCATCCCGCCTGGCTTGTCAATGTTCAGGAACCCGTCCATGTGTGTCTATCCATGCGAGCACAAGGCGCGCCGCCTTTGCGGCGGTGACGTTCTGGAGGAAACATCCAGCCGCTTCGCGGTGTCCTCCGCCTCCGAAGGCGCGCGCAAGTTGTTCGACGTCGTAGGCGCCCTTGCTCCTCAGGCTCACGCGTGTGCCATCGGCGCGCTCCTTGAGCATGAAGAACAGGTCCGCCTCGCGCACCGTCCTGAGCAGGTGAAGGATGCCTTCGGTGTCCTCCTCGCGAGTCCCGGTTGCGCGGTACATTGACCGCTGGACGCGGACCCAGCAGACACGGCGCCGGGCGTCAAACCGCAGGGTGCGCAGCACCCGGGAACACAGCCGCAGAGACCTCAGCGGCCGTTCGAAGTATATCCGCCGGGCAATCTCCTGCGGGTCTGCTCCGGCGGCAACCAGTTCCTGCGCCACCGTGAATGTGCGGGGTCCGATGTGGTACAGGAATCCGCCTGTGTCGGTGAGGATGCCCGCGTACAGGCAGGTTGCCTCGTCCCGCGCGAGGACTCCGATCTCCCGGAGGAGAAAAAAGACCATCTCCCCGGTTGCGGCGGCGTCCGGGGTGACCCAGGCAATGGTTCCGTAAGCGCTGTTTGACGCGTGATGGTCAATGTTGACGACAGGCGTCCCGGGTGCGAGATGCCTTGCCACGCGTCCGATCCTTGAGAGTTCTCCGCAGTCAAGGACGATGGCGGCGTCAATCCGGGAGATGTCTGGCGGCGCGGCGTGGCGCACCTCGCCCGCCCGCGGAAGGAAGCGGTAGATAGACGGCACGGGGTCCTGATTGACTATGAAGGCCTGCTTGCCGAGTTTCTCAAGCGCGGAGGCGAGCGCCAGTTCGCTTCCGACAGAATCTCCGTCCAGCGCAGTATGGCTTGTGAGGAGGAATCGTCTGCCTGCGCGGAGCATCCGCGCTATGCGGGCGCACGAGGTGCGTTCGGTTTCAGGGAGCCGCAACGACATTGAGCGCCTCCTGCATCCGCTGTCTCAACTCGGGGATGCCCTCGCCTGTTCGACACGAAATCAGAACCGCATCCGGGCATCCCCTCAAAAGACCGGCGCGCTCCCAGTCAGGCACCGCATCCACCTTGTTGCAGATATCGATGCGCGGCGTTTCAAGAAGGCCAAGGTCGCGGATCACATCCTCTGTCGTTTCCCTCTGCCTGTGGAGCGCCTGGGAAGACCCGTCGTACACGCAGAGAAGCAGGTCGGCGTAGGCTGCTTCCTCAAGCGTTGCCCTGAACGCTGCGATGAGGTGGTGCGGAAGCCGGTGAAGCAGTCCGACGGTATCGCTCACAAGGCAGGTGTGTCCGTCGGGCAGCGCCACCGCTCTGGTTGCCGGGTCGAGCGTTGAAAACAGTTGGTCCGCTGTGCACAGGTCCCCGCGCCGCGACAGGGCGTTGAGCAGAGATGACTTTCCCACATTGGTGTATCCGAGGATGGATACCAGGGGCATCCCTCTCCGTCTCCGTCCGTGGCGCAGCAGTTGCCGGTGCCGTTCGATGTCAGCCACCTGGCGCGACAGCCGGTGCATCCTGTCTTTGATGCGGCGCCTCATCACCTCAAGCTTCATCTCGCCCGGTCCCCGCGTGCCGATGCCACCGCCCAGACGGGACAGTTCCGCGCCGTGTCCCGCAAGACGCGGCAGAAGATAGGCAAGGGACGCCAGTTCCACCTGAATCTTGCCCTCTGCAGAGCGTGCGTGCTCGGCAAAAATCCGCAGGATGACTCCGGTGCGGTCAATGACCGGCGTCTCAAGAATCTCTTCGAGGTTTCGCTGCTGGATGGGGGAAAGGTCCGCGGCGCACACGAAGACCTCCGCGCGCGCGGCCTTCCCCTGCCGGCCGAGTTCTTCCGCTTTGCCCCTGCCGATGAATGTGGCGCGGTGCGGCTGGTCCACGCGAACAAGGTGCTCCTGCACCACCGCAAGGCGCAGTGTCCGTGCCAGCGACCGCATCTCGTCGCGCGAGATGGAGGTGTCCAGGGGGTCCCTCTCCGCGACGTTGACCAGCACGGCGCGCCTGCCGGCGACCGTTCTGTCCGCAAACTCCCGTGTGTCGTTCACGTCCGGTTGTCAGTCAGTTTCTCGACGCGGAGCACGACCAGCCGGTCGCGGTGGCCGATGCCTCGCCGGTACCCGGTCTTCGCCGTCTTTCTGAACACGTAGACCTTCTTCCCCTTCTTCTCCGCCTCGACCGCGCATCGCACTGTAATCATGCGCAACGCGTTGCGTTCAGTGATCAGCTCGTTCCCATCGATGCAGGCAACCGGATGCATCTCCACCGTCTTTCCCACCTCTGCCCCTGCCGGTCTGAAGACCTCAATGGTGCTTCCTTCCGACACGCGAAACTGCTTCCCGCCGACTTCAATGATTGCTTCCATCAGGTGCTCCTTTCCTGTTGAGTGCTGCTATGCGTTCGTCGAGCGCCTCTATCTTTTTCCTCAGCGTCTCGCGGCGGCTACGTTCCTGCGCCACGATGTGCGCCGGCGCCCTGGCGATGAACAGTTCCTGCCCGAGTTTCGCATCCGCCGCGGCAAGGAGTCCTGCCAGTTTTTCCCTCTCCCTTGCCAAACGCTCGGCTTCGCGCTCTATGTTAGGCGTCTCTTCGCAGCAGATGGCAAGTTTCCCGATCGCAAGGTCTCTGCGCAGGACCGTTCTGTCTGCTGGCAGTGCGCCGATGGCAATCGAGTTCACTCCCGCCAGTCTCCTGATGAGTCGCTCGATCTCCGGGTCCAGAGGGTCGCCGGCAAGGATGCAGGAAACCATCGTCTTGTTGGGTATCCGGTATGTTGCCTTCGCGTCCCTGATTGCGGAGACCGCCTCGATCGTCGCCGACATGGAGGAGATCGCCAGCGTGTCCCGCAGCGTTCCTGGCACAGGCCATCTGCCTGCGGCAAGGAAGTCGGTCTCCCTGACCCACTGCTCGCCCGCCAGACCCCATATGCGTTCGGTGACGAACGGCATGAATGGATGAAGGAGGGCAAGCATGCGCATGAGGATGTGGAGGAGCACGGGGACCGTCGCGTTCCTGAACCGCTCCTGCTGTTCCTCATCGATTTTGGCGATCTCAAGGTACCAGTCGCAGAAAGAGTGCCAGAAAAAGTCGTACAGCGTGTTGAGCGCTTCGTTCAACCTGAACTGCGCAAGGGCGGTCGTCACCTGTTCGATGGTCTGGTTCAGCAGGGAGACGATCCACCGGTCTGCCATCGTAAGGTCCGTGCGCTCTTCATCAAGCGCCGCGCCGCGGACTCCGTACGCCGCCGCTTTGCCGAGGATGAACCGGGAAGCGTTCCATATCTTGTTCGCGAAGTTTCTGCCCTTCACATGGAAGTCGGGAGGCAGAAAGACATCCTGGCCGAAGGCGGTCAGCGAGACGACGGAGAACCGCAAACTATCCGCTCCGGATGTGCTGATAATCTCGACGGGGTCCACCGCGTTGCCCAGCGACTTGCTCATCTTTCTGCCTGTCGCGTCCCGCACCGTGCCGTGGATGTAGACATCGGAAAACGGCGGTCTGCCCATGAACTCACAACCGGCCATCACCATCCGCGCGACCCAGAAGAAAAGGATTTCTTGGGCCGTCACCAGCGTATGGGTCGGGTAGAACACGCGAAGGTCCTCCGTATCCTCCGGCCATCCGAAGACGGAGAACGGCCACAGCCAGGACGAGAACCAGGTGTCAAGTACATCTTCGTCCTGCCGCAGACCCCTGCCCCCGCAGACGGGACACGCCTCTGGCTGCGTCTCTGCGGCCAGAGGCGGACAGCCTCCCGCATCGCAGTACCACACGGGGATGCGGTGTCCCCACCAGATCTGTCTGCTGATGCACCAGTCCTTGATGTCCGTCAGCCAAGCGAGGTACACCTTCTTCCACCGTTCCGGGTGGAAGGTGACCGCGCCCTCCTCCGCAGCGCGGATGGCCGGTTCCGCAAGCGGCTTCATGCGCACGAACCACTGGGTGGAGAGAGACGGTTCTATGACGGTGCCGCAGCGGTAGCAGTAGCCAACCCGATGGGTATGCTCCTCCACGCGCTCAAGGAGCCGTTGGCCTCTGAGCGCCTCGACGACCTTCCGTCGGCATTCAAACCGGTCCATGCCCGCGAACGCTCCTGCCTCCGAGGTCATCAGCCCATCTGGACCGATGACTGTGAGGGAGGGCAACTTGTGCCTGCTGGCAATTTCGAAGTCGGCCGCGTCGTGTGCCGGAGTCACCTTCACCGCGCCCGTGCCGAACTCCCTGTCAACCGCCGGGTCAGCGATGACCGGCACCGGGCGGCGTGCCAGAGGCACGGTCACGGTGGCGCCGATCAGTGAGGCGTATCGCGCGTCATCAGGGTGGACCGCCACGGCGGTGTCCCCGAGCATCGTCTCCGGCCTGGTGGTCGCAACCTTCACGGAGATCCCATCTGCGCCGGGATACAGGATGGTGTACAGCCGCCCCTTCTCCTCGCGGTACTCCACCTCTTCATCCGCAAGCGCCGTCGTGCATCGCGGACACCAGTGGATGATCCTCTTGCCCTTGTAGATGAGGCCTTTGCGGTAGAGAGACACGAACGCGGTCACCACCGCCTGAGACATCGGTTCATCCATTGTGAACCGCAGCCGGCTCCAGTCGCACGAGGCGCCCAGAGCTTTGAGCTGGGTGATGATTCGAGAGCCGTACTTCTCGCGCCATTTCCAGACCTCTTCGACGAATCTCTCTCTGCCGAGGGCGTGCCTGGTCAGTCCGCGTGCGTGCAGTTCCTTTTCGACGACATTCTGCGTGGCGATGCCCGCGTGGTCGGTTCCGGGCACCCACAGCGCGCGGAAGCCCTGCATCCGTTTCCATCTGACGAGAATGTCCTGGATCGTGTTGTTGAGGGCGTGTCCGATGTGGAGCGCGCCGGTTACATTGGGGGGCGGGATGACCACGACATAGGGCGGTGCGCTGCCTCGCGCGTCAACATGGAAGATGCCGCTGCGCTCCCACGCCTCAGCGATGGCTGATTCACTCTCCTGCGGTATGTACTGCGAAGGGAAGATGTCCTCGTTCATTCGTCTGTGTCTGGCTGGAAGAACCATTCTTTTTCCGCAAGCACATAGAGGGAACCGTTGCTGCTGACCATATCCCTGATCTTCTGGCTCACCTCGCGCAAGGGCCCTTCCCGCGCGTGAACGAAGCAGATGCCAAGCGCTGCCCTCTGCCACTTGTCGAGGTAGTCGACCTCGGCAACAGAGGCGTTGAACCGGTCCTGGATGCGCGTCCGCAGGGACTGCACGATCTGCCGCTTCTCCTTCAGGTTCATGCATCCCGGAAGGAAGATCTCTATGTTCAACACGCCTATCACCATTATTCTGTTCCTCCGTACGCGGAGGCTGGTTCTGTCCTGTTGCGCCGAGCATGCTCCTACTGCGGCGTGTTTCCCCGCGTGAGCACCTGCGCAATGGAGTTCTTGACAAAGTCAATGATGACCTGGTCGGAAAACTTGATTGACACGATGTTGTTGTCCTTGATCCGTTCCACTTCGCCGATGGCGCCGCCCACCGTGATCACCCTGTCTCCCCTCTTCAGCTCGTCCAGCATCTTCTTGTGATGTTTCTGTTTCCTCTGCTGGGGCAGAAGGAGCAGAAAGTAGAACACGAAAAAAATGAGGATGAGCGGCAGAAACGCGGCCAGCGGATTGCCCTGCTGCGGCGTCTGGCCCACCTGAGCCAACAGCACAAGATGCATATGTTCCTCCCGGTTATGATGGGGCGTCTCAGGAAAGATTATACTCTTTTTCGACCGCTGACTTCAACGCGGGGAATCTGTTCTCCGCAATCGCGGACCGCGCGCGCTCGATGAGGCGCGCGGTGAAGACGAGGTTGTGGAGCGAAACGAGGCGCAGCCCGAGGATCTCGCGGGTATTGAAGAGATGTCGGAGGTATGCGCGCGACCAGGTGCGGCACACCGGGCATGAGCAGCCGACATCCAGAGGGAGTTCGTCGTTCTTGAACCGTGCGCTCTTGATTGCAATCTTCCCCCGGCTGGTGAGGGCAGTGCCGTGCCGGGCAATGCGGGTGGGCATCCCGCAGTCAAAGAGGTCAACACCCTCTTCAATCAGCGACAGCATCTGCAAAGGTTCCCCGACGCCCATTACATACCTGACCCTGGTCTCAGGGAGTATGTCCACGCACAACCGCACCGTCCGGAGCGTCTCCTCAAACGGCTCTCCGATGCTGAGTCCTCCGATGCCATAGCCGGGGAAGCCGATGCGCTCGAGCGCCAGGATGCACCGCTCCCTCAACCGCGGCGAGATGCCGCCCTGGATGATCCCGAACAGTTCCTGCGCCCGGTTTCTGTGAGCGTCACGGCAGCGGGAAGCCCAGCGGATGGTCGTCTCCGTGCTCCGGACAAGTTCGGCGTCATCATTCCATGAGCGGGGACAGTGGTCAAACGCCATGATGATGTCGGAGCCAAGAGATTCCTGAATCCGAATCGAGTCCTCGGGGGTCATCAGACGCCTGGTTCCATCACTCTGCGAGACGAACACAACCCCGTCATCTGAGATCTTCGTCCCCGCAAGGCTGAACACCTGGAATCCGCCGCTGTCGGTCACTATCGTGCGGTGCCAGCCCATGAACCTGTGCAGACCGCCTGCGCGGGCAACTGTCTCCTCCCCAGGTCGCAGGGAAAGGTGGTAGGCGTTTGCGATCAGGATCTCAATCCCCGCCTGGGCCACCTCTGCGGGCGACAGGGTCTTGACCGTGGCGTTGGTGGCTACTGGCATGAATGCGGGCGTCCGCACCGTTCCGTGAGCGGTTTCCATCTGACCTGTGCGGGCGCGACACGAGCTCTCGCGCGCGCCAATGCGAAAGGAGAAGGTTCCCATAATGTTCAGAAGTTCATACTTACAGAATCAGCATGGCGTCGCCGTACGAGTAGAAGCGGTACCGTTCGGCGATTGCCGTTTCGTACGCCTGCCTGACAAGGTCGGTGCCGCCGAACGCCGCCACCAGCGAAAGGTGCGTGGAACAGGGCAGGTGGAAGTTGGTAATCAGCCGGTCGACGACACAAAAGCGGTACCCCGGCGCAATGAAGAGGTCTGTCTCGCCCGAAAAGGGAGCAATCCCGCCGCGCGTCGCCGCCGTTTCAAGTGCGCGCACAGTGCTGGTGCCGACCGCGGTGACCGCGGCTCTTGCCGCGCGGGCATCCGCGACTACCCTGACGGTCTTTGGCGGCACGCTGCACTGTTCCGGCGGAGGCGTGCGGCGTGCCTGTCCTGCGGGAAAAAATGACGCCCATCCGAGGGTGAGGGTGACCTCAGCAAGGATGACGCCCTTTTCGCGCAGGCGGTCAATGAGGCGGCCGGTGAAGTGGAGCCCTGCCGTCGGCGCCGCAACAGCCCCCGGCACGGTCGCAAAGACCGTCTGATAGTCCGCAATATCCGCGTCATCCGGCTGACGTTTGATGTACGGCGGCAAAGGGACGCTCCCGCGGGAAAACACCGCTTCGTCGTCAGGGGGCTGGAACTGCGCAAGGTAACTTCCGTCTGCCGCGCGCTCCTGCACGGTGATCGTGAGGTCTCCTGCGGTCAACACGGTGCCGGCTTTCGCACCTCCCCGCACGAGGACGCGCCAGACGCCGCTGTCAATCTTGCGGAGAAGGAAGACCTCGATGCTCCCGCCCGTCGGCTTGCGCGCGAAGATGCGAGCAGGGATGACGCGTGCGTTGTTGAGCACCAACGCGTCGCCGGCCCGGAAGTAGTCAGGCAAATCCCTGAAGATGGCGTGGCGTATCGAGCCGTCCTGCCTTGACACGACCATCAGGCGTGCGCTGTCCCGCTCAGCCGGCGGACGCTGAGCGATGAGTTCCCTGGGAAGGGTAAAAGAGAAAGGCGTTTTCATTGCGTCCGTCGGCGGAATATGAAGATGTGCGGATGCGTGTACAGCATATCGTGAAATGCGAAACCCGTGTCAAAGGCAAATCCGCACAGCGCGGGGTCGCGGGAGATGATGACGGGAGCGTCGTACTGGGTGCCGTAGCGCTGGATCCAGTCAATGTGCCTGCGGTCCCCGGCGCGCGGGAACTGTTCGAGTTCTCCGACAACGAGGAAGTCAGGGGGCGGAGACATCTGCGCGGGGTCTCCGATTCGCACCTGTCTGACGAAGGGATTCACGGGAGGGACTTCAAATGTCCACGGGTCGCGCAGGAATCCAACGGTCTTCTGCGGAGGAAGCCGCTGAATGTACGCAGCGGCGGCGATGCGCGCATCTTCTCCGGCCATGGAGACCACATAGGCCACCGTCTTGGCGGCGCCGCCGACTGTGAAAAGCAGTATGCACAACGCGGCAGGCAGCCGCATGGCGCGCGCGCGCAGCATGTGCGCGGCTGCGCATCCCGCGGCAATGGCGAGGAACGGGACGAGGGGCAGATAGTACCGGGCGTACTTGAAACCGCCTGCGACGAGCAGCGGGGATGAGGCGAGGAACAGTCCCGAAAGCACGAAAAGCGTGCTGGCGTGAGGTCTCATCACGCAGAATACTGTTCCTGCTCCGAAAAGCACCGCAAGCGTTGATGCTCCCGCCCAGAGCGCAGGGATCGAGTCCCGGAAGAAAAGGAGAACGCCCTGAAGGGAGAAGGCGACACCGCGCGACGATGTCTGGTATGCAAGATCGCGCAAAAACTCATGCGGTGCGATGAGGATGTAGGGAGAGCCGATGAAGAAGGACGCGAGGAAGAGCAGACACCCGTACAGCACCGGACGCGAGAAGATGGCGAGGACACACCGGCGAGACAGCGCGGCAGACATGGGCACCAGAAGCCACAGAGGCGCCGCTGGATACTTTGTGGATGCTGCAAGGCCGAAGAAGACAGATGCAAGAAGAAGATGGCCAACCCGCTGACTTTTCAGGAAGAGGACGAGGAGGTACACGCCGCCGCACGCAAGTGCGGTCATGGGCACGTCGACGGTAAGGAAGTGGCCGTTGATGGCGTACAGAGGGGTCAGGCAGAGGAGAAGTGCGGCGAACAGCCCTGTGTCCGAGTCGAAGAGGTGTCGAGCTGCGTGATAGACAAACAACACGCCAAGAAGGCCAAAGAAGACGGTGAGGCAGCGGCCTGCCAGGTAGAGTTCGCCCATGGACGACGGATGGAGGAAGTAGTATGAAATGTCAGAGGTCACCGTGAGAATCCCTGCCAGGGAGAGCATCTTGAGCAGGGCGGCGACAAGGTATATGTAGAAGGTAGGGTATTCGAAGAAGTGGGGGTTCAGATCGTGCCGCGCCGGGTCCATGGTGCTTATTGACTTCAGTATGTTGTGCTCGTCGGGATGGAACGACCTGATGATATTGAATGTTGAGCGAGGAAGTTTTCCTGCAGGCGATGCTCTTGAAATGCTCCAACTCTCGCGCAGATAGGCGGGTGAGACTCCTGTGGCGAGTTGCAGCGCCTGTTCCCGGGAGGAGTAGAAGAACTGACGGTACCGGTCGTCGGGCAGCCCCCACCTGATGCCGGTCAGATGGAGAACCGCCGTTGTCAGCAGGATGAGCCCGAGTACAAGATGCTGCCTCATCGTGTCCTCGCCCGTATCGCGAAAAGCGCTCCCAGCATGGACAGGGAGTCCTGGACGATCCTCACCGATGAGTGTGGCGAGTTGATCCAGGACACAGGGACCTCTTTCACGCGCATCCCGAGTTTTTCTGCCCGGTACAGTATCTCCACGTCAAATGCAAAGCCGCGCGTGCGTAGCGGCTCAAAGAGGCGGCGTGCGGCGGTTCTGGTGAACAACTTGAACCCGCACTGGGTATCCCGGAAGGTGCGCGTGATGATGCACCGCACGAGAACAGGGAACATCCTGCCGACGATGCGCCGGTGCAATGGCTGCGGCACGAGGATGCGGGAATCGGGCAGTCCGCGGGAGCCGATTGCAACATCGTATCCCTCTTGAACGGCGGCGATGAGTCTTGGCAGTTCCGACATCGGTGTGGACAGGTCTGCGTCGGAGAAGAGGACGAGATCTCCTCCTGCGGCAAGGACCCCTGTGCGTACCGCCGCGCCCTTTCCCATATGTGTGTCGTGACAAAGCAGGCGGATACTGCCCATCTCCGCGGCGCACCGCTGGACGACCTCGGCGGTTCTGTCTGCGCTGCCGTCGTCCACCACGATGATTTCAATCCGGTGCCAGTCTCTGGCGCAGGCGGAACGAATCTTCGCCAGCGTCTGCCCGATCCGGCGCTCCTCGTTGAACGCGGGAATCACGAGAGACAGGTTCACCTGACCGATCTCCTCCGGAGCCAGAGACCCCTGCGGAGCGCGGCAAGATACAGCCGCACGTACGGCAGCGTTCTGCGCAGCCGGAACTTGGACGCTCCCTTCTCCCGGCCGGTCCAGATGGTTGGTACATCGGCGATGCGAAGTCCCGCGGAGAAAAAGGCAAGCGTTGCTTCCATCGAGAAGGCAAACCCATTCTCTTTGAGCCGCAAGCGCACAAGCGGTTCTCTGCGGTACAGTTTGAATGCGTTTGACACATCTCTGGTTGGAAGTCCTGTGAGCACCGGCAGTGTCCGGCAGACAAGCGTTGAGAACAGACCCTGCAACAGCGGCCCTCCCCTCTTGCCTCCCCCTCGCATATACCGGCATCCTGCGACAAGGTCGTATCCGTCCGCTGCCCGGGCCAGCATCATGGGGATGGTTGACGGGTCGTCGCACCCGTCGGCCATCACGGGAAGGACGTATCTTCCCCGCGCTTCCCGAAAACCTGCTCGCAGGGCACTGGCAAAGCCCGGCTCCCCCGTGTTGCTGACGCACCGGACAATCGGATGCGATGCGGCAAATCGGGACACAACTGCCGCAGTGGCATCCGTGGAGTGGTCATTGACGACGATGACCTCTGCGCTTTCCATCGGGAGAAAAGGCAAAAGTGCCCGCAACGTCGCCTCGATGCTCTCCGCTTCGTTGCGTGCGGGGATGATCACGGACAGCAGCATCACACAAGTCCCTTGTCTCTCAACTCCTTTTCCGCTCTGGCAAACGCGTCGCGAGCAGGCGCGGTGCGCGCCCATGCAATCAGGGCGCGGATGCCCTCTTCAAAGCTGACCTTCGGCGAAAAGCCGAGCCGGCGGATGGCGCGCGTGTCCGCGTAACAGTGCCGGATGTCGCCTTTTCTGAACCGGTAGGTTACGTTCGGTTCCACCGGCGTGCCGAGCGCGCGCGCCAGCATGCGGGCCACCTCGGCAATGGCGACCGGTTTCCCTGTCCCCACGTTGAACGCCCTGCCGTCAGCCCTGCTGTCGGCCAGCACGAGCAGGATTGCCGATACCACATCTCCCACCCAGATGAAGTCGCGGGTCTGCCTCCCGTCTTCGTATACGACGGGCTGGCGGTTGTTCTTGATGCGGCTGAGAAATATGGCGGCGACGCCGGTGTACGGGTTTGAAAGCGCCTGTCTCGGTCCGTACACGTTGAAAAACCGCAGGGCAACCACGGGGATCCCGTATGTGTTGCCGATGAGCAAAGACATCTCCTCCTGCTCCTTCTTACACACCGCGTAGATGGAGTTGCACACCAGAGGAGTTTCTTCGGGCGTTGGAGCCGGCGCGAGGTCTCGGCCGCAGCGCGGGCACACGGGTTCCCACCGGGTGCGCGCGCCCGTCTCTTTCCCCGAAAAGTCGCGCAGCGGGGGTTTGACATCTCCGCAGGCGGCGCACGTGTACATCCCCTCTCCGTAGATGCTCATCGACGAGGCAACAACGAGTTTGCGCACGGAATGCCGTTCGTTTGCGAGAATGTCCAGAAGCGTTGCTGTGCCGCGGATATTCGCGTCAACATAGTGTGCGATGCGGTACTGCGACTGCCCGACCCCCACCGCTGCCGCGAGATGGACAACCGCGTCTGCCTGCGCGACCGCCTCCCGCAAGGCGCGGCGGTTGCGGACATCCGCCCTCAGGAATGTCGCCTTCAGGTTGAGATACGGAGGAAGCTGTCCTCCGTGCACCTGCCTGTCAAGATTGTCGTAGACAACCACCTTCTTGCCTTGTTTCACCAGCGCGTCCACCAGATGGCTTCCGATGAATCCGGCGCCACCAGTCACCAGAATGCGGTTCATTGCCGTATCCTCTCCCGGAAGAAGTCGGCGGTTCTTTTCAGCCCTTCCGTCAGATGCACCGTCGGCTCCCAGCCGAGGAGCGCGCGCGCCCTGCTGATGTCAGGCCGTCGGCGTCTCGGGTCGTCAGGCAGAGCCGGGGCGTGAACGATGGGAACCTCTCTGACGATTCTACGGACCTCGTGCGCAAGTTCGAGGACGGTAAACTCGCAGGGATTCCCGAGGTTGACGGGGAGATGTTCCTGTGTTTCTGCAAGCCGCGCGATGCCGCGGACAAGGTCGTCAATGTAGCAGAAACTCCGGGTCTGGTTGCCGTCCCCGTAGACGATCAAGGGTCTGCCGGTGAGCGCGGAGGTCAGGAAGTTGGGTATGACTCTCCCGTCTTCCGGGCGCATGCGCGGCCCGTAGGTGTTGAAGATACGGACGATGCCCGTGTTCACTCCGTACGTCCTGTGGTACGCGCACGTGAGCGCTTCTCCGTATCGCTTCCCCTCGTCATAGACAGACCGCACGCCGACCGGATTCACATTGCCACGGTACGACTCGTCCTGCACAGGGACTTCCGGGTCTCCGTACACCTCTGAGGTGGACGCGTAGAGAAACCGGCTTCCGTCCCTGCGCGCGATGTCCAGCAGGTACCGCGTGCCCGCCGAGTTGACCGTGAGTGTTTCTATCGGAAGCCGAAAGTAGTCCTTCGGCGACGCGGGGCTTGCGAAGTGAAGGACTCTGTCGAATCTCTGCGGCAGAGCAGCCGGCTCAAGGGACGTGAGGTCTGCCCTGACGAAGGAGAATCCGGGCTGCCCGGCGAGATGACGGATATTCCCGATATCCCCGGTGCAGAGGTTGTCAACACAGACAACCTCCCATCCGGAGGCAAGATGCCAATCGCACAGATGGCTTCCGATGAATCCCGCGCCTCCTGCGATGAGGACTCTCATGTCGTTGCCTCCGGCGGTCGCCCGATTGCGCGGCACACGAAGCCCGCTTTCCTGAGCGCGTGGAGATTGAGGAAGTTTCTGCCGTCTATCGCATACGGGGATTTCATCACGGACCGCAACTTTCTGAAATCAATCTTCGAGAACTCCTTCCACTCCGTCAGAAACAACACAGCGTCCGCATCCCGCGCGGCGTCGTACGGACTCTCTCTCAACCCCAGTTGCGGCAGCGCCTGCCGGGCGTTGTCCATCGCCTTGGGGTCGTAGCAGTTCACGGCGGCCCCTTCGGCGAGGAGCAGACGGCAGATCTCCAGCGCTGGGCTCTCCCTGATGTCGTCCGTGTCCGGTTTGAACGAGAGCCCGAGCACGCAGATGGTCTTTCCGCGAATGTTCCACAGAAGTTCGCGCACTTTTTCCACCACAAGGGAACGCTGCTCCTCGTTGATGCGAGCGACCTCGGCAAGGAGCCGGAAGTCGTACCCGACCTCCTGCGCCAGCGCAATGAACGCCGCAACATCCTTCGGGAAGCAACTGCCACCATACCCGACGCCCGCCTTCAGAAAGCTCTTGCCGATGCGCCTGTCGTACCCCATCCCGACTGCAACATCCTCGATATCTGCCCCGACCTTCTCGCAGATGCGCGCCACCGCGTTGAGGTAAGAGATCTTCATGGCAAGGAACGAGTTGGAGGCATGCTTGATCATCTCCGCGCTTCTGATGTCTGTGATGACGAGGGGGGCGTCCAGGGGCGCGTAGAGTTCCCTGAAGATCCGTTCCGCGCGCCTTGTCTCCACGCCGATGACGATGCGGTCTGGTTTGAGGAAGTCGACGACGGCGCTGCCCTCGCGGAGAAACTCCGGGTTCGCGGCGACGTCAAAGGACACTCCGGTTGGAGTGAGAAGTTCTATCGTCTTGCGAACCCAGTCCCCTGTCCGGACCGGAACCGTGCTCTTCTCAACGATAAGTCGGTACAATGACCTGCTGCCGCGTCTGTCCCGGGCCATCTGCGCAAGCGTTGAGGCGATCTCCACCGACGCCTGCTCCACAAAAGACAGGTCTGCCCTGCCGGTGGGCGTTGGGGGAGTTCCCACCGCGATGAAGAGAATCTCGCACTCCCGCGTGAGTTCCGCAAGGGATGTTGTGAACGAGAGGAGCCCTTTCCGGCGGCCCGCGGCGACAAGGGAGGAAAGGCCCGGTTCATAGAACGGCATCTTCCTTTCGCGCAGGTCCGCAATCTTTTTCGCGTTGCTGTCGGCGCAGCAGACACGGTTGCCCATGTGGGCGAAACAGGCGGCGGTCACCAGTCCCACATGTCCCGCACCGATGACTCCGATGGTTCTCATACGTGCCTTCCTTTCCCGGGCGCGCTCTGCGCCTTCCCGACCTCTTCGAGGTTGCGCCGTACCCAGCGCACAAGGCGGCGGCATCCGTCAATGACTCCGATGGTGGGCGACCAGCCGGTTGCGCGCGAAAATGCACTGGTGTCGCTCACGAATATCTTCTGGTCTCCGGGCCGCCATCTGTCAAAGGAGTAACTGACCTGCCTGCCAAGAAGACCCGCGAGGATGTCGAGGAACTCAAGGAGGGAGACCGCTTGCGCGGCTCCTCCGCCGATATTGTACACTGCGCCGGCGAGGCGGTCGAGATGCTTCTCCGCGAGGAGGTAGCCGCGGATCAGATCGGAGACCTCGAGGAGGTCTCGCACCTGTCTCCCGTCGCCGTAGATGACTAGAGGAAGGCCGAGCAGCGCGCGGATGACGAAATGGGCAACCCATCCCTGGTCTTCGTTCCCGTACTGGTGCGGACCGTAGATACACGACTGGCGGAAGACCACGGTGCGCAGGCCGTATATGCGGCAGTAATCCCTGACATACTGGTCGGCGGCGCCCTTGGAGCAGCCGTAGGGCGAATGGAAGTCAAGCGGTATGCGCTCGTCAACCGCCCGCATCCCGCCCTTGAACGCGTACCGCGTCTTCATCCTCTGCAGAGGGAACGCCGTCAGTTCCCCGTACACCTTGTTGGTGGACGCGAAGATGAACCCGGCATCCGGCGCACATGCGCGGCACGCTTCCAGCACTGTCAGCGTTCCCGCGGCGTTGACCGAGAAGTCCTCGACGGGATTCTGGACGGATGTGGTCACTGCAACCTGCGCCGCGAGGTGGTAGATCATCGATGCGCCGGAGACGGCGCGTCGCACGGCCTTCTCGTCGCGGATGTCGCCTTTCATGAAGGTCACATTCGGCATGCCTCGCGCGCGCAGCCAGGCAAGGTTACGCTCGCACCCGCGTCGGGAAAGGTTGTCGTAGATGACGACATGCCGGCCGCGCCTGGCAAGCGCGTGCGCGAGGTTGATGCCGATGAATCCAGCTCCGCCGGTAATGAGAGTGTGCGTCATCGTTCCTCCAGACGGTAGAGATACAGTTCGTAGTAGTGGTAGTAGCGCGGCATCGTTTTCAGCAGCCTCCCACGCACGAGGCGCTCGTTGGGAACGTACTGCTGCGCGAGGAGAAGGCGGCCGTGCGTGTCGAACCAGCGCTTCAGGAAGGCGTTTGTTTCGTAACTGGCGTTGTAGTTGAGAAGGAGCCAGACCCGCCTTGTTCCAGCGGGGAGCCGCGCAAGTGCCGCCAGCGCGTCTCCGCGTGGCGCTTCAAACAGCGAGATGACAGGAAGACCGCCGCGGTAGTACCAGTCAAAGCCGGAGAATGTCCATTTCCCCAGCACGAACTCGCGGTTCTCCGTGGTAACCACAACGTCTCCCTCTTGCTCCCCTGATTCGATGACGCCTGCGATGCGGCGGTAGGGAAGGTTCTTTGAGACATCGTGCAGATTGGTCGTGTCTCCGCGGTACCAGGAGATGTCTGCAAGTGACTGCGCCGCGAGGAAGATTCCCATGCACGCAACTGCCAGCCGCCTGGGCCGACCGTCGCATCCTCCGAGCGTCACCAAGAACAAAAATCCCGGGAGGAACGGGATGAAGTTCTGCGGCCAGGAGAATCTGGTTGTCGCATTCACTCCGAGCGGCAGGCAGAGAAAAAGAAGCAGGAGCCACTTCTCCCTGGCGGGAAGCGCAATCCACGGCCGCACCGCAAGGAGGCACAGGACAAGCGTCGCGCATCCCGCGGGCACCACGAGCCAGAGCATCAGAGGGTTGATGCTCTCGCCGCACACAAAGGTGAACAGCGTGTAGCCGACGCGGAGCGTCTGGGACGAAAGTTCGCCCTTGTTCAGACCTGCCGCGCGTGACGCCTGTATGAGGAAAGACGGGAGCCACGGAAGGAAGATGATGCCCGTGGTGAGCGCCGAGAGGAAGGCTCCTGCCCAGCACGTTCTGACGAAGGCGACGAAGAAGACCGCCTCGACGAGGAAGAGAAGCCACGCGAAGTTGTGACAGTAGGCGGTCGCGGCGTTGACGATGCCGAGGATGAGCCAGGGAAGCAGGCGCCCGGGCCGCCTGATGGCGACATCCAGCAGGATGAGGGACAGCAGGGTGAGACAGCCGAACAGGGTGTAGGTTTTCAGAAGTTGGGAGAAGGTGAGGTGCATGGGCGCAACCGCAAGGAGGAGCGAGGCGGCAAGAGCGTGGCGCTGCGGCAGAAACCTTCTCAGGAAGACGAACAGAAGGACGGGGTGACATGCGCCAAGCACGGCGGGCAGCAGCCTCAGGCGGAACTCGTCCAGACCCGCGCTTCCTGCCCACCATTTCACGAGGGCGTAGAACAGCGGCGGGTTGATTTCAGTCCGGGTGATGAAGTCCCAGAGTGCGGACAGCGTGTCATCGGTGAGCGCGATGGCCCAGAACTCGTCCGCCCAGAACGGTTTGCTGCCAAGGTACGCGAGCCGCAGCGCCAGCGCGACGCAGAAGATGGCGCCAGCCCGGAGAATGTCGCCGCGCCTCATCGGACCTGTATCCTCCTGAACCGATAACGCACAATGAGCCAGATCATCTGGCACCCGAGAAAAAACGCCCTGCGCAGACTGCCCGTGACAGATGACGTACCGACGCGCGGCCTGTAGTTGACTGGAATCTCCATGAATCGTGTCCGCGACTTCACCACCAGTATCGTCAGTTCGGGACCGAAATGCTGGGTTCCGATGGAGAAGAGTGGGCGGATCTTCTCATACAGCGGACGGCGGATGAGGCGCATCGTACACCCCACATCTGTCAGTTGCGGAGTATTGTAGAGAAACTCGAGAAGTTTTGCCACCGCCCAGTTGCCCCACCGAAGGAAGATACCCATGTTGGCTCCTCGCCAGATCATCTCGCGGGTCGTCCGCGTGCCCAGCACATAGGCGAAGTCGTCGCTGTATGCGAGGAGTTTGACCACGTCGTTCCCGGAGAATGTCCCGTCCGGCTCGCTGATGATGAGGATGTCGCCTGTCGCCTCGGCAAGCCCCTTCCAGATGGCGTAGCCGTATCCCTGTCGGGGTTCGCAGACGAGTCGCGCGCGCGTGCGCGCAACCTCCTCACGGGTTCCGGGCTCGGCGTTGTTGTCCACCACGACAATCTCGTCGACGAACCCGGAGGCGAAAAAGTCCTCGATTGCCTGCCTGATGGACGCCCGTTCGCGATAGGTGGGAAAGATGACGGACACGCGTTTATGTCGCCACATGCGGTTTTTCTCCTATGATGACCGAGTGCGCGGAAAGGAGGTGTGCGACCGGCAGCGCCTCGATGCCGCGTTCGATGAGGGCGAATGCGGGCAGGAGAGCCGCGGGCGCAAAGTCCGGCACAAACCCTTTCTTCCAGCAGCCGACAACGGTCAGGCGGTTGTTTCGCATCTCGGCGCAGATCTCCGCCGCGGTGAACAGACGTTCCCTGCCCGTGTCCTGCGGCACCCGCCGCATCAGAAACCTCCAGTACGGGTTGTACGGATTGTGGTCCCAGACAAGAAACCTGCCTGCCGGACGCAGGACGCGCGCGACTTCCGCGAACACGCTGCGGTAGACCGATTCCATGTGGTGAAGCGTGGCGATGCAGAGCACTCCGTCGAACGTTTCGTCCGCGAACGGCAGGCGGTCAGCAGACGACACAACGATTCTGCCCGGGAGTCGGGACGAGGCGCGCTGCGCCATCCCCGGAGACGAGTCGACGCCCCACACCTCAAAGCCCCGTCGGGCAAGCGTCTCCAGGAGCAGCCCTGTCCCGCAGCCGATGTCGAGCAGTTTTCTTCTGGTTGAGAACATCCGTTCGATGAAGGATGCCCGTTTCAGAAGGTAGTGCGCCGTGATATGGGGCGCGAACACGGAGTCGTACCGGTCCGCAACCCGGTCAAACAGGCAGGCGACAGTCGCTCGTTCCGGCATGGCTCTCCTACCAGACAACACGGTACTTTATCAGTGTCCAGATGGCAATCAGTCCGTCCTTCCACCGTATCTTCTTGCCCTCGGAAATCTTCCTCGGCCGATACGAGATTGGCAGTTCCATGATGCGGTATCCTCTCCGGCGCAGACGGGCCGTGATCTCCGGGCAGAACTCGAATCCCGTGCACCGCAAAGGAATCGATCTGATCACGGATGCCCGCACCATTTTGTAGCATGTCGGCTCGTCGGTAATCCCCGCGTTGAACAGAAGATTGGCGAGGATGCTGAGCAGTCGGCCGCCCAGATAGAATGAGACAGACGAGACAGGATTCCTGCCAAGGACGCGGGAGCCGTACACCACATCCGCGCGTCCTTCCCTGATGGGCTTCATCAGGGCGAGCAGGTCGCGGGGGTCGTACTCCAGGTCCGCATCCTGGATGACCACCACATCGCCGGTGACCTCTTCCAAACCGCGCCTGATGGCTGCGCCTTTCCCTCTGCGCACCGGCTGGGAGATGACCGTCACCCTGGGGTCGCGGGCGCCGGCGCAGGAGGCGAGGCATTCGTGCGTGGCGTCCGTGCTGCCGTCGTCGATGACGATGACCTCAAGGTCAAGGGGGAGCGCAAGGACGCGGCGCAGTATCTCTGCGATGGTTCCCGCCTCGTTGTGTACAGGGATGAGGACAGAGAGTTTCATGCGGGCACCTTCCGGACGCGGCGCGTCAGCCACAGGAAACCGTACGCTCCGAGAATGATGACGAAGGGTTCCACCGGAGCGCGGTACCTGATGGACGCCAGCCAGACCATGTGAAACGCCGTGAACAGCACAATGATTGCGTGCAGGAAAACGGCGCGGCGGTTGGCGAGAGAGAGCAGAAAGCCAAGGCAGAAGAAGGGGAGGATGACGCCGAAGGAAAGGATGCTGACGAGTTGGTACCGTATCCCGCGGAATCCGGAGAAGTTCGGCACCACGTTCCAGAACCGCACGAACTTGTTCTTCAGCAGCCATCGAAACCGCGCGGGGTCTGCCCGTATCTCGTCCACCGCCATGCGTGTGAGGAGTCTGTCGCGCTCAATCTCGCCCATCTCGTGGATCCCCGGCGGGAAGACCTGACACGGGCCTCCGTCGGAAGATCGGTTGTTCCCTTCCCACAGCACCCAGCCGCCCATCGTGGTGCCGGGGATGAATCTGTGGAGAACGACCGCGTTTCTGATGACCCACGGAGAAACTGTCGCGCAGAAAACGGCAAGGAGAGCGGCAGCTTTCCGCACGCGGAAGCGCGCAGGCCAGCCACGCTGCACCAACAGTATGCCGAGGGCAAGCGGCAGGTAGAGTTGCATCGTGGGACGGCACAGGCCTGCAAGTCCGAGACAGGCGCCGGCTCCAAGCGCGTGGCGGACAGTGGCGTCGTCGCTCGCGTTCACGCATTCGAAGACCGCAAGGACGGCAAGGAAAATACAGAGCGTTTCCGTGAGGAGGAAGCCGGTGTAGTAGATAAAGAACGGGTAGAACGCTGCTGTCCATCCCGCGAGCCAGCCGACGGGTCGCGAGAAACAGCGCTGCCCGACCAGCACGATGAGGACTGCGGTCGCAGCCGAGAGGACCACCTGCGCACATCGCACGCCCCAGATGCCCGATCCCGTGAGGTAGAAGAAGGAGGCGAACAGGGGGAAGAGAGGGGGCCGGAATGCCTTCATCGTTTCTCCGACGATAAGCCCCCTGCCGGTCAGGAAGTTGTCCACCATCCTGTGGTACTCCGCCTCGTCGCCCCACGTGAATCCTGAGGGGAGCGTCGAAACAAACACCGCCCGTATCAGGACGGCAGCCGCAAAGAGCAGCAACGGGTTCGTTTTCTCAGTGCGTCCTTCCATAGTTTCATCCGGTACGCGAGATGCGAGGTGTGGGAGTAGATGCCAATCCGTATCATGGTGTAGGGACCTTCGGCAACGGGCCGGGTTGGCGTGACGACGGCACCTGAGTACCCGGCGTTTTGGACAAGCCCGATTGTCGCGTCGGTGAACTCCCCGTACGGATAGCAGAAAAACGAGACCTGTGTCCCTGCGCGCTCTTCAATGATGGACCGCGAATCGCGAATGACTCTCTCGGCCTCTGCGTCAGTCAGAAGAGGAAGGCGCTCGTGACGCAGCCCATGCGCTCCGAAGGAGATGCCGCGACCTGCCATCTCCCTGACCTCCTCCCACGTGAGAAACCTGTCCTCTTCGGGGTTTCTGTACCGTGGCAGAAGGTCTCTCGTCCCCACATATCCCGCCGCGAGAAAGACAGTGGCGGGGACCTTGAGTTCCTCAAGGATGGGCAGCGCCCAGCGGTAGTTGTCGAAGAATCCGTCGTCAAAGGTGACGGCAAATGCGCGCGGCGGCATCTCAACGGTAAGGGGCGTGGCCGTCCACCCGCGGTTCAGAAGGAACGAGATCTGCCGGCGGAATCTTTCCGGCGCAACGGAAAGCGCGTCGTTTCTTCTCCATGGATTGACGCGATGGTACGCAAGAATCATTCCGTTTTCCTCTCGTTGAACCGTTTCTCCGCAATGAGAACGAGGGTGGACGGGATCCCCCCGAAGCGTGTGATGCGCGTTTCAATCACGCGCATTCCAAGGCCGCGGAGCATCCGTTCTGTGCGCCCGGGCATCAGGAACGCCTCCCGCAGGGTCTTGCCGCGCCACCTGACGCATATCTGGGATCCGCACGCGAGATACACCAGCCCGTTTGCCAGGGCAAAGGACGAAATGCACAGGTCGCGGGCGCCGCGCCGCCCCACATCAAGGTAGTACCCCGGTCCGAGTGCGTGAAGAAAGAGGCGGCCTTTGGGACGTAGAATGCGTGCGATTTCGCGGAGCGCCACAGGGATGGAAAGTTTCTGGAGCACGACCCGGCAGATGACATGCGTGCACGATGAGGGAGGAAGCGGGATGCGGTGGATATCCGCCACATCGAACGAATACGCTCCCGCGGGGATGCCCGCGGCGCGCATCCACGCGCGCGCAAGGCGCAGGGCAGTCCGGTCCCGGTCAAAACCGATGATGCGGCAGGGCGCGATCTGCCGGCATGCGAGGAGCGTCTGTCCACCGCCGCAGCCAAGGTCTGCCACCACTGAGTCGCCATCGAGACCAAGTCCCGCGAGGAAGGGGAAGATGCCTTTTTGCTCAACCTGTATGTTCCATTCGTGAAGGTGGTAGGCGATCACCCTGCCCTCTTCTGTCAGCTGCACCCCGTCGCCTTGCGTGACGAGTCCATGCCGGGCAAGCCGCGCGATGTCGGTGGGGTCCGCGTGTGTCGTCCCTGCCGCGCGGTAGAGGCGCACCAGAAGGTTGCGCAGAGGCGCGCTGCGGACAATCCCGGCGAGGCGCTCCGCCATCTCTTCGTCGGACATCTTAGAACCGTTCATGTTCGATGAACATCCTGTACCAGAGTTCAAAGTTCAGAAGAATCCAGAGCCGGTGGCTGTGGTCCGCGCGGCGGCTGGTGTGTTCCTCAACCATCCGGCGGACTGTTGCGTGCGCGAAGAAAGGCCGGCGTCGGGCGCGGTCTGAGAGAAGGATGTCTGCAAGATACGCGCTCAGGCCGGTGCGGAACCACTCCCCAAGCGGCATTCCGAATCCCATCTTGTGCCTCCGCAGCACCGCGTCCGGGAGAAATCCACGGAGTTTCTGCTTCAGCACGTACTTGGTGGTCAGCCCGCGCAGTTTCAGCGCGGCGGGGAACGAGGCAACCGTCTCCACGAACCTGTGGTCGAGGAACGGACTGCGGGCTTCCAGTCCGTGCGCCATCGTGGCGATGTCCATCTTGACGGTGAGCACCTCCGGCAGATACAGGCGGAAATCGCAGAAGAGCATCTTTTCAAGAAGGGACACATCCCCGGCCTGCTCCCAGAGGCAGCGGGAGATACGATGGACGCAGGCATGTCCCGCCTGCTCCTTCATGGCAGGTCCGTAGAGTGTCTTCTTGTACTCGTCCGAAAAACAGACCAGACGCCTCAGGTACGCAAACGGCACGCCGTGAGTGTCTGCCTCGTGCATCCATTTCCCGAGCCGGACAAGGGCGCCATGCGATCCAGGCCCGCGGAACTCTTCAAAGAGCGCCAGCAGCCGTCGCCGCATCTGTGCCGGCATGCGCCGGAGCGTGAGCAAGAGCCGATGCATAAGAAGCGTCTGCCAGTACCGTGTGTAGCCGGCAAGATTCTCGTCTCCTCCGTCCCCATTGAGCGCAACTGTCACATGCCTGCGGGTCTCCCGCGCGACATAGTACGTGGGAACCATCGAGGGATCCCCGAACGGCTCGTTATAGTGCCAGACAAGCGCGGGAAGGATTGAGATGACGTCGGGGCGCACGATGAACTCATGATGGTCCGCGCCGAACCTTTCCGCGACGCGCCGTGCGTAGGTCAGTTCGGTGTAGTCCCGTTCCTCAAAGCCGATTGAAAACGTCTTCACGGGAGAAGGAGAAAGCGTGCTCATGATGCCTACCACTGTGGACGAGTCGATGCCGCCGCTTAGAAACGCGCCGAGCGGGACATCCGAGATCATCCGGAGCCGCACGCTTTCAGTAAGTTCAGTCCAGAGCAGTTCAGCGTAGTCCGCCGTGGTCTTCAGCCGGAGTTTCCTCGTGAAGTCAACGTCCCAGTATCTGGCAATCCTGCTGGCGCCATTGCGCCAGACGAGGTAGTGCGCCGGAGGAATCTTCCGTATGTCCTTGAAGATGGAATGCGGAGACGGCACCGCCTGAAAGGTGAGGAACAGATCCAGCGATGCAGGGTCTATTTCCCTGCGGATGTCGGGATGGAGGAGAATCGCCTTGATCTCTGACGCAAAGACAATCTCGCCGGGCAGTTCAGCGTAGACTAGAGGTTTTTTCCCTATGCGGTCGCGCGCGAGGAGGAGCGTCTTTTCTCTCGCGTCCCACAGAGCGAGGGCAAACTGACCCCTCAGGTCGGTGAGGAAACCGACGCCTTTTTCTTCGTAGAGATGGACGCATACCTCGCTGTCGGAAGATGTGGCAAACCTGTGTCCTCGTCCTTCAAGTTCCGTCCGCAGGTGGCGGTAGTTGTAGATCTCTCCGTTGATGACGAGGAAGACCGTCTGTTCCTCGTTGGAAAGTGGCTGGTGCCCGGTCTCAAGGTCAATGATGGCAAGGCGGCGGTGGCCGAGGCCGACCGCCTCGCCAACGTAAAAACCCTCGTCGTCAGGCCCCCGGTACGACATCAGGCGGGTCATCTGCCTGAGGAGGTTCTGGTCAACCGGTTTTCCTGTCGTTGCCACGCCGCAGATTGCGCACATATCCCCTTGTGAGGCCTCCTGTCTTTGCGAGGCGCAGAAGCATACCACGACTCGGCACGGTTCGTCAGGTTGCTGCCTTCCGCTGGCTCAGCGCCACGTAGAGTTCTTCGTACCGTTTCACCATTGCCGTCACAGAAAACCGCGCTCTGATGGTTTCCTGTGCGTTGTTCCCGATAAACGCCGCGGTCTGCGGAGAACTCAAAAGAAGTATCACTGCGTTGGCGATCGCAGAGGGATCTCTGACCGGAACCAGTATCCCGTTGTCTCTGTCGCGTATAAGTTCCTGCATCTCCTTGATCGCGCTTGCCACCACGGGCTTGCCAAGAGACATTGCTTCCATGACCACATTCGGCATTCCCTCAAACAGCGACGGAGTGACAACGACGTCTGCGGACGCGAGGAGGTCCAGCGCGTCGTTCCGGTACCCCGTAAACACGGCGCGGGAGCGCATCCCGAGAGACGCAGCGAATTCCTCCAGCGCACGTCTGCTCTCTCCATCTCCGATGAGGAGAAATCGCGTCTCCGGGAGCGCAGAGACGATCTCCGGCATCGCGGCGACAAAATACCGAAACCCTTTTTGCGGGGTGAACCGTCCCGCGCAGGCGACAAGCGGCGCGTCAGGCGGGATGCCGAATTCCGCTCTGACGGAATCTCTCGGCCGCACGGCGCGGTCTGTTTCGACGCCGTTGGGAATGACAACCATTCTCTCCACGGGGATGCCGATTTTTTGCGCGTAGAAGTCGCGGACAGGACGGGAGTTGGGAACCACCACCGCGGTCCTGCGAAGAAGGAGCTGGTCAATCAACCTGTGGTGCCATCGCTTCCACGGGTCGATGCATCGTTCGGACGCGACGAGAATTGGTGTGCCGGCGAGGATGGCCGCAATCCGTCCCCATGTGTTTGCCGTAAACATGAAGGTGTGGACGATATCGGGCGCAATGCTTCTGACTCTCCGGACAAGTCCCGGGAAAAATAAGGGGTCTATCTTCCACCTCTTGCCCGCCTGAGCGACGGGGATCCCTGCGGTGAGAAACGACGGCAACAGCGGGCCGCCCTTTCGGAGGACGACTACGTACGGGGCAAAGCGCGCTCGATCAAGCGCAGAACAGAGTTTCAGCAGCTGCTTTTCCGCGCCGCCAAAGTCAAGTGTCCCGATGATGTAACAGATTCTTATCATGCGCGCGATGCCGGACAGGAGAGGATATGTGTGTACTGGCGTATGTACTCCCGCACCATCAGAGAAAGCGTGTACCGTTCTTTCGCGAGCGCTCTGTTCATCTCGCCCATCTTTCGCATCATCTGAGGACTCATCGCCAGCGTGTGGATTGCGTCCGCAAGAGCCGCAGGGTCTTCAGGCGGCACAAGCAGTCCGTTGACGCCGTGCGCTATCGCATCTTCGGTTCCGCTCACGCGAGTTCCAACCACGGGCAAACCGCAGGCCATCGCTTCCAGAAGGGCAAGAGACAGACCTTCCGTGCGAGAAGGCAGGACAAACAGCGTTGACGCCCGGTAAAACGGCTCCGGATCCTCTACGTATCCCGGGAGTTCCACACGCCGGTCGGACGGAAGATGTGTTGTCTGGGTCTGTATCCAGTCGCGCAGGGGACCGTCGCCGAGCATCACGAGGATCGAAGCCAGCGGCAGGTCAAGCAGCCGGTATGCTTCGACAAGAACATCCACCCCCTTTTCCTGCGAGAGCCTGCCAACATACAGGAGCACAACAGCGTCGCCATACCCGAGGCGTTGTCTCCACTCTGCCTGCGAAAGGGAAGATGTCTGCGTGAACCTGTCCTCGATGCCGTTGGGCACAAGACGGACGCGTCTGCCTGAAAACCCATATGCCTCAAGTTCCCGCACCGCCCGACTGCTCGGTGCGAATACGAGGTCGAGACTGGAGAGCACTCGTCCAACGATCCGTCCGCCTCTCATCCTTCGCAGTCGGCATACGTCTCCCGTGTCTCCTGCGCCCTCAATCCTGCAGGCGACCTTCTTCCCAAGCAGGTGTCCGGCGAGCGTGCAGACCGCAGTTGCATGCCCGAAGAAGAACGTCTGGATGACGTCGTACTGTCGGCGCCGGCAGTACAGGGAAACCGTCAGCGAGAGGGTGAACAGCAGCGTGCCAAGACCCCGTCTCTGGCAGTCAAGTATGCGAACGTACGGGATGCTCGCTGGCAGGCAGGAAGGCCTTTGGCCGCCTGCCATCACGGTTACCGGAAGCCCTTCTTTGGCCAGGACGCCCGAAATCCTCCTCGCCATATGTTCTGTGCCACCGTTTCCGAGAAAGGAGCGGATGACGATGAGGATGCCTGGCAAAGGCGCCGCTTGTTTCCGCATCGGTAGCGCACCGCGGCAGATGCGTCGTGCGACTCGTACCGCGGGCACTCCCGCGACCCACTTTGCGAGAATCTTCCAGAAACACGGCTCGCCAACATATACACCTAGAGGCATATGCGCCTGAAAAATTCGATGGAACACCGACGGCGAAAGCCGTTTTGTGCCTCCATATGACACAAGCATATTGACCTGATTGAGCCACCCACGTCCCCAGTGTCTCAGGAGCCAGCGAGGCATATGCTGTTCCCTTCGAAACTTACCAAGGACACGCATCCCCGCCTCTGCCATCCGTCTCTGGTACCCCGGGAGCCAGTTGGTGTCTCGCCATCGGTAGAAAATGGTCTGCTGGCTCGTGCAGGCAAACCGGCACCCGAGAGCTGCCATTCTTAGCCAGAGGTCCCAGTCCTCCGCAGGTTCGAGCAACCGGTCAAACGGATTCAGACTCGGGAGCGCCTGCCGTTTCACGAGGACAGAGGAGTACGTGAGGAAGTTGCCTTCCAAAAGAGATGGGAGCAACGGCTGCGCTGCTTTTGTCTGTTGCCACTCCTCTAATGAGCCAATGGTTGCTCCCTTCTCATCTATGACGCGAGTGAGCGCATACACTACGTCAGCCCCCGTTCTCTGGAAGGTGGCGATACCTTCGGCAAGGTGGTGACAGTCCCACACGTCATCGCCATCCAGAAAGGCGAGAATCTTTCCAGCGCAAAGAGACACGAGGTAGTTTCTGGCGAGAGACCTGCCCTTATTCGGCTGTTGAAAAAAACGGATTCTCGGGTCGCGCACAGCGGCAATGACCTGTGAGGTGCCGTCAGTTGAACCGTCGTCAATGATACACAGTACAAAGTCAGAAAATGTCTGAGACAGCACACTCTTGAGTGTCAGCGCCACCGTGTCTCGCATGTTGTACACTGCCATGATAACGCTTACCTGAGGGGAGCGTATCATCTATTTCCCTCTCTGCCTGTGGGGGAGAGGTAGTGCCGTATTCTCTCGCGGATTCTGTCCATGCGGCACGGTGACACGGGAAGGCAAAAGAATCTGTTGACTATTGTCCACGCTTCCGTATAGTGTTCGGGGCTCAATCTCCCTCCTCCCGCAATCTGCACGACAGTATCTCTCAGTTCCTCAGGGCAAGAGATGGTGTGTATGAGGCAAGATGAGATGTTTTTCAGTGGAGACATGCACACCCACTCCGGATTCTTCACGATGCATACATGACAGCCGTACGCGAGGGCAACAACTGACACGCTCGATTCACCAACGATTACCACCTGTGCACGCGCAAGGAGGTGCGAGATAGGTTCAAGAGTGAAAGCAAAGGGGAAACTTCGCCGGGAAAAGCCGGCACGACGAAGGAGGGCGTCGATACTGAGATAAGGATGCGGCTTAATACGCACCTCAACCTCAGGGACATAGGAGAACGCTTCTACCGCAGCATGCAGCAGCGGAGCGCTTTCCTCGGGACTGATGGAGCAGGCAACCACAACGAGATTGCGCTGTTTCTTCGTGTCATCTATGTCCGATGGGAGAAGTGCAGGATACCGTATTGCTTCTCCTATGGATAGGATTTCCTCAGGCCAGCCAGACTCTCTCATCTGGTCGAAAGGTATCTTGCCATTGCAGATGAGGTGGTCAGGCAGAGGTAGACGGTATCTGCCTGTGCGTGTCACCTCACGCGGGTCGCTGAAATAGTTGAGAAGCAAGGGAGAGATAGTCCCGGACTGGTATCCAATCATCTGCATGGGATGCCCTGCCTGTTCGTTGGCGCAGAGGAGCGCTTTCTCCCAGATTTGCATTTCAGCGGGATAGAAACACACGCGGCTTCTGGTTCTCTGAACAATTCGCAAAAAGGTAAGGTACTCTACAATGCTACGGTAGCAGGTCTCGCCCGCAAAAGAGCGATACCAGTCCTCACGGAAGAGAGGGTAAAACTGGTACGACTCTATTCTGTGTGCGCGCATGATGGACGGTTCTTTCAGGAAAAATATGACTGCGGTGCGCGTGGTGTGAACGATGGCTTTCCATATCACGGAGACGGAGACATGCTCGTCAAGGAGTGAGAGGAATGCTCCTGATGTTCTGAATACCCCAGCCATTCGCAAAGCGTCAGCGCGGGTCATATGAGGTGTATCGACCATAATTCCGACCCATGCAACTCCGTACCCGTCTGCGCGCACCACATCTTCGAAACACGGGAAGTAGGTGTTCTTAAACCGACCGTTCGCCGCAAGATTCCGTTCGAATGCTGGATAGTATGTGACCGCAAGGATAGGATGGGAAAGAGACACGACAGGTTTTTCCCCGATGATCTGCCTCGTTCTGTAACAGCGCACAAAATGTCGAACGGCTGAGGCGTATGCGCGCAAAAGGTGTGTCGCAATGAGCACAGGCCGCATTCGTCTCATTCGTTGAAAAATCGTGCGCTGCGTATGCGTCAGGTCGAAGAACGAGACGGAACGTGCGCGCGTGAGATAGCCGAGGGCTTCTCTCCATGCAGGATTGTCAACAGCACTTATGACCATATCTACCGAGTTCTCCTTCACGGCACGGAATGTTGCATGAAGTTGGCACAGCAGGTTGAACCCCTGCGACTTGAAAGGACTTTTCTCTGAGATGAGACTGAGCCACCACACTGTTGTTGATCCATCAAGGGCGAGCAACTCCTTGAGGTCTTTTCGATGCTCCCTGACTTTGCCGGGAAGGTCAGAGACAAACGAAAGGTAGAATGTCCGAACCTCCTCTGTGACGCTGTCCAGCAAAGATGCGGTATCAAGCACCGCGACTGGAGCGCCGCGACTTCGAAACTCCCTCGCTATCGTACTTGTCGCACCACGGGACTGAGTCAAAGGGAAACAGAGAATTCGTGCATTTCTTGGAAGTGAGATATTCTTGACAACCGACTCTGATAGCACGGTGTTGTATACGAAGAGTACGGTCATCACCCGAGATTCATATACCGTTGAGCGCATTCGTCCCTCAACCGTTGCCAGATGCGGTGCCCTTCTGGCGTCAACTGCTCGGCTTTCGCAATCTCTGGCCACCGTTCTTTCGGCATCTTGACATAGAGCACGAAGCATCGTCTCAGCCCCTCTATTGCCTCAGGCGGAAACTGAGCCATGCGCAGCAGCGTCGGTTTTGTCACAGACCGTGCAATGGTTGTGGTGTCGATGTAGCCAAGTTCCTCTGCCATTGTGCGCAGGGGTGTCCCATGGAATGGGCTGAAAGAGTAGGCGTTTGTGCTATCTGCGTTGATCTGCCGGTTCACCTCGATTGTATCGAATGCCAGTTCCCTCGTTTCGGTTGGAAAACCGATGATGTTGTTGACGCTGAACGGGAGTCCCAATTCATTAAGCACGGCGAAGTTTACAATCATCGTTTCGTTGGAAACGCGCCGTCGAAGAATCCGAAGGCGGAACTGTTCGTTTCCGTGTTCTATCCCGCTTGCCATTCTGAACAGGCCCACATCCATCAGTTTTCTGATGCGGTGTTTCTTGATGTTCCCGGGGAAAGCCTGACACCAGAACGGGAGTTTGATATCCTGATACATTTCGACGAACGCATCCACCTCGCGGTCACTGTACGGAATGAACTGGTCTGCCCAGAAGTAGAGCGCCTCCGCCTTGAGCGCATCCTTGAAATAGCGCAACTCCCGGTGGATGGCTTCAAGTGACTTCTTCCTGAGGTAGTTGCATCCCGTCGCTTTTCTGTACAGGTCGTACTGAGCGGGGGAATTGCAGTAGGCGCACCGGTAGGGGCACCCGCGATGGGTTTCGACTGGCAGCATTCGCCACACCCGTCCCTGCATCGGCCGGTAAAGGCGTGACTTCTCGAAGATGGAGAGGTCAAGGGGTGGATTTTCGTCAAGATTCACCGGAGGTGCGAGGGGGTTTTTCCTTACCCCGCTTCGTGTTTTCACCCAGATGTTCGGAATGTCAGAGATAGGAAGTTTCCTTTCCATCCGGCGGCACAACTCCTCCAATGCGCGTTCTCCCTCTCCCACGCACACCATATCCACCTCCTCGTAGGAAAGGCAGAGGTCCGGTGCGAACGTGGGAAAGACCCCACCGAGAATTGTCGGAATGCGATACCTGCGGACTCTGGAGAGCAGCATGAGTGCCACAGGGAAAATGTCCTCGGTCACGGAGACAGCGATCAGGTCGGGACCGAATCGAAGAACCTCCTTTTCAAAGTCTTCCCGCACATCGGTGGTTTTCAACTCTGACCGGAGAATTGAATCATCGAACGGCCGTACATTGAGATACTGTTCCTTCACTTTGTCACTGTCAAACTCTTCTTCGCCCGGGATGAGCCAGTTGGTAGAGTCGAACAGACGCACCTCGTGTCCGTGCGCCTTCAGCAGAGACGAGAACAGAGCGATTGCTGACGGAATCATATTCATCCCGTGAAGATTCGGGTACACAAGCAGTACCTTCATCTTGCCTCTCCTTTCCCATCTTGCTGGCGAGTAGCCCAGCAGCAGAGGTTGTCTCCTCCGAATGTCCGGCTCATAATTTCCTTGAACTCTCTTTCAACGCGACCCCATAGGGCATTCATTTCGACTTCAAATGGGCTTGTTCCGGAGAATAGCGTTGTTTCTGTCACTCCGCTGACAAAATCTTTCTGTGGTTTGCCAAGGAAGTACCAGTGTAGAAAGTTCTTGAGCGTATACTCGTGACGGCATGTAATCTTGGTAACAAAACCTGCTTTCGCCATCAAGAGTCCAAGCGTCTCGCGGGAAAAGTAGAACAAGTGTGCCCGGTGCCAGAAGAAGGTACGGTAGGCTTTTCTCGTCCGTTCCGGCAAAAACAGGGTAAGCGCCTCCTCTACATTTGGCACCTCGATGTACAACTCTCCTCCGGGTGCGAGCAGTTCTCTCATCGTGATCAGTGTCTCTAAGGGATTTCTGAGGTGGTCAAGCGTTGAGATGCAGACGATAAGGTCAAATCGTCCGCCAAGGTCAAGATGGTTAATATCGCCAGCGTATGCTTCAATATGGAGACGGTCACGTATGTGTCGCACAAACTCCGTGTTCATCTCAACGCCTGCACACCGTCTCACCAGCGGTTTGATAAGCGTGAGCAGTTCTCCCGCGCCGCACCCCACATCAAGAACAGCCATCTCTGGTTTGAGATGGTCAGATATCTGGGAGAACACAGAACCGATAGTTTGCATCCTGTCTGCATAATGCTCCTCGACGGTTTGCACCTTTCCCCGTACAAGTGAATTTGTCGTCTGATATTCGCGTTCGTAATACTCTCGCAATGTTTTCTCATCCCAGGCGAGGTCCTGCATAATGAGACCGCACCTTTGGCAGCGGACAATTCGCCCTGTGCCTTCCCTGATGCGTGTCGCGAGAAGTTCGAACTCGCTCTTTTGGCAGATCGGACACACTGTCATGCTGTTGTCTCCTGTGTTGTGCATTGCGCCCCGGCGCCGACGACTTCACCAAGGGTGCGGGTGAATCGTTCCATGTCGGCACATGCGCCGACCGTAATCCGTGTCCACCCTTTCAGAAACGGTTCTTCGAATGGCCTGCGGATGAGGATGCCTCTCTCGCGCAGTCTCGACGCAATCTGCGCGGTCGGACCTTCGTCCGGGAAGTAGGCGAGGATGAAGTTTGCGTGGGTGTCGCGCCAGCGGATGCCAATCTTTGTCAGTCGCGTCTTGAGGAGTTCCTTGCTCTTCGCGATCTCCGTGCGGTAACGCGCCAGCATCTCCGGGTGATCAAGAACCCACTCTGCGGCCACTGCCGCAAGCGATGAAACTTCGTGCATCGGCCTGACACGCTGGAAATACTCCATCATCTCCCTTCGTGCGATGAGGCAGCCAAATCGCACTCCTGCAAGCCCGTGTGCTTTTGAGAATGTCTGCGCGATGATTACGTTGGGATACTCGCGCATCAACCGAATGGCGGACGATTCCGAGTATTCGACAAACCGGTACGCTTCATCAATCAGAAGAAGTACGCCCCGTTTATGGAGGGTGTCCGCAAGGCGGACGAGGGCCTCGGAATCCGGTTCGGTTCCTACAAAGCCATTGGGGTTTTCGACAACAACCATTCTTGTGCAGTCGTCAACAAGGGCGTGCATTGCGGGAATATCCGGCTGCCAGTTTGCATCCAGCGGCACCGTCCGTGCGTCAGCACCGAACATCCGCGCGTAGACCCGGTACATGCCGAAACAGGGCAGGTGGAGCACGACATTACTGCCTTTCTCAATGCATGTCTCGTAGACGGTTTTAATTGCAAGGTCTGACCCCGCGGTCAGCAGGATCTCGTCAGCGGAGAGGGAAAAAGTATCTGCCAGTCGTCGGTACAGTGCGCCAAGTTCTGCATAGCCGCTTATGCTGTCGCTGGTAATCCTCTGTCTCAATGTTGCAATCTCGCTCTCTGTGAACGGCACAATCCGCTCATTCTTGTCGAGGCGAAGATAGGTGAATCGTTCTTCGCATGTATCTTTGATACGATGGGTTTCCCTAATCTCTTTCCGAACCACCCGGTCAACGATGTTCATCGTTCTCTCCTTCTCTCCTGTCGCGAATGTAGCAACAGCGGACGAAACGAAGTGCCTTTCTCAGCACGGCTGGATCGTCAACGGGCGCGATCTCAAGCGATATGTACCCCGCGTAGCCGGCTTTCCGAATTGCTGTCGACGCGATGTTGTGAAACGGACAGTCAGGTCCGGGCGGGAGGAGACCGGGATTTGCGACATGGCAGTGACGGATGTACTGAATGTAGTTCGTCCAGACCCGCTCGAGGTCCTCCTTCTCGGCAAAACTCGATTTCAAGTCGATGTGGAGCGCACAATGCGGATGGGACACCTGTGAGACGAGTTCCATCGCTTCGTCCGCATTGGTGATACAGTCGGTCTCCTGTCTGCTCAGCGGTTCGATAAGGACGTGTGTTCCGTGCCGTGAGCCATACTGTGCAATGCGGCCGAATGTGTCCACCATAATTCGGAAACACTCCTCCTTGTTTCTATTTCCGATGGTGCGCGCCCGCGCGGAACCAAATACGAGATGGGGGATAGAGCAAATTTCCGCGATCTGCATGAGCCGGCAGACGTATTTCACGAGCGCTTCTCTGCTCTCGCGTGACTCGAACAGCGACAGATCCGGTCTCGCATAGGTCAGCGAGTGCATGCTACAAAGGGAAAGGCCATACCCGGCTACATACCTGGCAAATCGTCGTACTTCTGCACGCGTGATTTTTGCAGGCTCAGGCCATATCTTTGACGGAGATAGTTCCATTCCGTTGCACCCTTCTTCGGCAAGAAGCGTGAGGAATCCGCCTATGTCCGAACCTCTCCACGCGATGTTCGAAGCGGACAGTTTCATCTGTCTGTCACACTGGTTGTGTGTCAATCCACTGTTTCATATGCCGCAGCCCGGAATCCAGAGAAACGCGCGGGGTCCAGTTGGTCGCCTGTCTTACACGCGAGATGTCCGCGAAACAGCCGAGTATGTCGCCGGGCGTGTGCCCTTGTACGCGCACCCACCGCCAGAATCGTTGCTTGCCTTCGATCTCGAGCAGTTTCTTCAGTAGCATCCGCACGGTGGTCCGCCTGCCTGTTCCCACATTGAATACGCCGTCGAAGAGAGTTTCCTGGCAGGGTGCGGAGGCAAGGAGGTCAACGACATCGGAGATGTAGACGAGGTCTCGATACCGGCTGAGGCTTCCTTTCACGAGGACCGGACGGTTCTGGCGGAGGTAGGTCCAGTAGATGCTGACGATGCCCTGCTTCATATTTGCCATGTTCTGTCCGGGCCCGTACACACTGAAAAGACGGAAAGTTGTCGCCCGGATGCCAGCCTGCCGTGAGTAGATTTGTGTGAGACGCTCGGAAGAGAGTTTGTGCAACCCGTAGTAAGAGACAGGGTGGCAGGGATAGTCCTCAGTGACAGGCGAGTGTGTCCGCGGAACATCTCCATACACACTCATCGAACTGGTATAGATGAAGCGTCTGCATCTCAGGCGACTGCAGAGTTCGAGGAGATGATACGTAGCGCGGTAGTTCGTATCTATGTCGTGGAGCGGATTGTCGAAAGACCGTTCTCCTGAGGACTGTGCCGCGAGATGGAAGATGCAGGTCACCGGTCCTGGTATCCTCAAGCGGAACAGGTGTTCCCGCTGCGCGATGTCGCACCGGTAGAAGAGGGCGCCTTCTGGCACGTTGGTAAGAAGACCGGTGGAGAGGTTATCAAGGATCACAACCTGCCAGCCAAGTTCTATGAGCCGGCGCGCGAGATGGGAACCGATAAACCCGGCGCCTCCGGTGACAAGGCAGGTTTGCCTGTGTGAGGACTTTCGATTACTCATCATCTTCTCCCGGATGGGTGAGGAGGAAGGTCCGGCTGATATAGCGAACAAAACCAAAACCTATTGAGGAAGCCGGCACAGGCAGCGGTGTGTGCACGACGCGTCTGAGAACAAGGGTATGGGTGCCGTCGAACAGTACGGTATGGGTCTTCCGCATCTCTACTAACTCCGTGCGAATTGCCTCAGCCAACTGAAGACTTATGGGAACGTCAGGATTCCAGTAGTGTCCCGCGTTTGTGCCAGGCATATCATACCGAGCATCTTCGACCTTTGTCCCGTTGAAACTGGAGGTAAGCGCATCCTTCTGAACGCACAAGAAGTCCGAGAGGTCGTAGAAGCAGGGAAATGGCCAGAGCTCACTGCGGTTGGCAAGATATCCGTCGAGTGTTCGATTCCCCCAGAAGACCAGACTTGCGGATGATGGGATTGACGCCACGACCCGGAGGGTCTCCTTGTTGCTGAGGACCTGCGCCTTGTATGTTTGTTCCCGTGACGGAGAAGGGTGTCCGAGATTCAGTCCAGGACAGAGGTTTAGCACATCCCTGACGCGCCACCTGGTTACTGGTGGAATGAATGGAACGATGAGCAAGATGTTGACAGACACTGCGAGTCCCCCAAAACCGACGAGGATTGCGCGTGCTGAGAGCGTGTGGATACGTGAGGTCTGCATATGCCCCTGTGTAATGAATACAAGTGCAGCGAGGTATGCTGTGGCATACACAGGAGTGGCGTGCCTGTCGGCACATGAGTAAAGGGTGTAGAGAAGGTGAGCGCCCGATGGCACAAGTGCAAGGGCACACAGTCTCCCTGCTGTGCGATGTCTGATGCCCGCGGCGTACGCATACGCCAGGATTCCCGTGAAGAAAATCAGGATCGGTGTGAGGATGCGGACCCAGCTTGCGAAAGGAATAGATGCCAGAACATCCGGAGAGAGCCACCGCATCTGGGTGAGCCGGAACAAAAGCATCGAAACGGGATGCCGGCCTACCGGAATCAGTTCATACCTGAGCGCTGGCTGAAACACAAGTGTCCACAGTGTGAAATACAAGAACGTGCACACTGCCGGAAGGAGAATCAGGGGTCTGCTCTGCGGTTCCCAGAAGAAGAGGCAAAGGAAGAAGAGCAGCATGAATATCGCAAGGTCATCCTGCAAAAGGCATATGAGCACGGTTATCAGCAGCAACTTGCCCCTACTCTGCCGGAGGACTGAGTAATATGCCGCGAGCACAAAAGGAGGCAACAGCGTTGAGGGTACTGCCATCTGCACCGTGTTCATGAAGACACAACTCACGCAGAGCAGCGAGAAGGTGAGCGCAAGACGCAGGCGTGTACTGTCAGGCGCAGAGGTACGCACAATAAGAAAGGAGAAAAGCCCGATGCCGCCGAACACGAACAGTATGTGAAGAGTGTAAAGCCAGGGGACAGAAGGCCAGATATTGTAGAGAGGAGCAAGGAGGAGTGTGGAGGTAAAATAGCCATGCCACACAAGGATGTTGACGAACGGGAACGGATTGATAAACTGTCTCGGGTCCTCGAAGAAAAGGGATGACTGGAAAGGCCGCCCATGGAGAAAGTTGTAGTAGCTCTGCGCGAAGATTGCAAAATCTCCGCCGGAAAACTGCGAGGAGGTTGTACTCAGGCGCAGAAAAAACATCGCAATCCACAACGACAGGCACAGTACCGACAGAATAAGAATGACCCTGATGGCGGGCAGGATGCTGACGCGGGCCACACTCCTGGCAGGAACTGTCTTCTGGCACCCCTCCGCATACTGCCCCGAGTGCTTTTCAGAGATTCTGTGCACAGCTGGTTTCGCCCTCTTTCAATTTTGTGCAGGAGATAGCAGGTCAACAAGAAGCCCTGTCGTCCAGAACGATATGGGTGCGGTACAGATTCGCAAGATGCGTGGATGATTCATCGAATACTCCCAGTTTCGCGGAGATGGGGCGGTCCTTCAGAAATACCTCGCGACCTCCGAGTTCCGCAGATCGATATAACGCGCTGAGCAGTCGCACTGATGCGAGGGCATCTTCTCCGCTCACAAGAGGACGTCCGTTGTGCAGGATGACCTCCACGATGTTGTCGATGATGGCATTGTGACCAAAGCCGTACACATTGGGAGGGTTTTCCGAACAGGCATCTTTATCAATGGCGTGGTCCAGTGTCCACACTGCAAGTCTGTTTACTGCTGGACCTTCCACGATTGCCGTGCCATGCTCTGCAATAAGAGAAATTGAGGCTTCAAGGTCGCAGTTGAGTGGGCGAACTGCTGTGGTTGCCTCAATAATCCCAAGTCCGCCATGGGCAAAACGGACCCATGCGCATGCCGTATCCTCGACCTCTATGTCCACAAGTCGCGTGGCAGTCACCGCTGAAACGCTCTCCACTTCTCCGCACAGCCATCGCAGGATGTCTATGTGGTGTATCGCCTGATTCGTGAGAACCCCTCCGTCAAGCGCCCATGTGCCCCGCCACGGATCGCGCCGGTAATAGTCGCGTCCGCGTGACCATCTGAGCCGGACCGTTGCGAGGGCGATTCTGCCAAGGCGTCCCGTATCGATACTCTGCTTGAGCATGCTGACCGCCCTGTTGCAACGGTTCTGATGCGCGACGAACACGTGCACGCGTGCGGTGCGGGCTTCCTGGATCAACCGCTCACCGTCGGGCACGAAAAGGCAAAACGGTTTCTCAATCAGCGTGTGCTTCCGGTATCGGGTGACTATCTCCAGGGCGTGCTCCGCGTGCATGCCGCTTGGCGTGAGAATACTCACTACGTCAATGGTTTCGCGGGAGAGCATCTGCCGGTAATCGCGGTATGCGGGGACCCCGCAAGGATCTGCGAGGATTCGGGCGCGATTCGGCTCGAGGTCGCACACGGCGGCAATCTCTGCGTGCGGATTCGCGCGAATCGCTTCCACGTGTCGGTACGCAATGCGTCCGCAGCCAATAAGGGCAAATCTCAGCTTGTCTCTTGACATCCGCTCTCATCCTTTCTGAGGGCAAACATTCTGATGTAAGGCACGGACCTCCCGAGGAACTCTGCGATATGTTCGACGACTTGGAAGCGACGGATGAGCGGCTCAATCCATCGGATCCGGCGGAACTCAATTGTGTATCCGGATGTCCATCGAGCGGTGAGGAGGAAACCGTGCGCCGCTGCTGCCTGCAGGATGTCCCTGTCCGTTCTTCGGTATCCGAAATGCTTGATGCGGATGCCTTCCCATTTTCTTCTAGTGGCAAAGTGCCAAATTCTCGCAAGATGGATATCGAGCGGGAGAGAGACATCGTGGATGAGGTACGAAGGCAAGTTGTCCGGTGATCCTGCGGAGTCCAGAAGGAGCAGGCCTCCGGGACGCAGGGAAGCCGCCACATTGGCGAAAAATGTATCCAACTGGTGCTGGTTGAACAGGTAGATGAGGCTTAATGCAATGACGGCGTCGTAACGCGCAGGTGCTGGCCCTCTCAGTATGTCGAGAATAGTGTACTTGAAGGAGGGGAACAGTCTGCGGGTTGCCTCGTGCATATGCATCCATTCAAGGTCAGAACAGGTCACCGAGTAACCGTCGCACGCCAGGCGCATCTCGTTTGCACATCTTCCGCTGCCCACAGAGAGAATCTGCCAGTTTTTCTGGAGATGCGCACGGAGGAACCTGTCGTACGATTCGAGCCGTCCCCAGTGGTAGCCAGTAAAGTACCGCTTGAAAAACAATTCCTGTGAATTGTAAGATTCATCAATCTCATACCCTCCCATGCTTCGCGCATGCTCTGCGTAGGTGTGGTCAACTGTTTCTGTACGAACTCCGCAGCTCACAGAGTCAAGAGAGTATTTATACCACTTTCTCATTCCCCCTGCTCTTTCCGAACATCGTATGGTGTTGATGTTTCAGAGAATCCGTGCTGCCGCAGCCAGTACTCCACCTGGCCTATCTGCCATGCATAGTCCACATCCAGTCCTCCCCACTGGAGAAGGGGGAGTATTCTCTTGCCCATCCATCGCTGAGGCAGGAGTCCTTCATCAAGAAATGCGAGGCAGTGAGGACGGACGATAGACATCCCCATATCGGCAAAATAGACGTCACCCTGAGAGTCCCGGTCACAGCTCAGTGTGCGAGGATCCCCCAGAACTTCGAACGGGACGAATGGTTTCAGGTAGCCGTCATCGCCGATTCGCCGCGCGCGCAGGGGACTCCACATATTGTAGACCGAGACGGTCACAACCGAATCGGCGTCAGGTCGGTGCCGTAGCATCTTGACTCCAGCATCGATCGTTGAAGCAAGGATAGTGGGCGCGTTGCAGAAGAGCAAGACCATCATTTCAATGTCTACGGACACGCTCTGTTCAATGACCCGGAAGCCGTGGAGGAAAACATCCTCCGCAAGAGCCTCTTTCGTGCAGAGGTGCAAAGGACGGTCAATGACCCGTGCTCCGTACCTCATGGCAATCTGCTTCACCTGCGGGGAATCGGTTGACACAAAGACCATATCGACTGATGAGGCATTGAGAGCAGCTGTCAGCGGGTAGACCATCAGAGGACGGCCGAGCACCGGAAATACATTCTTCCCGGGGAATCCCACGCTTCCCTCTCTTCCGACAAGCAACGCAGGGATCATCCTAACCTTCCGTTTGAATGCGAAGTTCGTCAGGAACTCTGTTCTTCAATGGCCTTCCGAGGAAAAAATCAATAACGGCCTGGGCAGCCTCCGTTTCCATTGCCGCCCTGCTCTCCTCTGTACAGGAACCCATGTGACAGGTCAGCACTATGTTTTCAAGCTCCGTGAGCGGACCAGCATACGGCTCTTCCGCATAAACATCCAGTGCGGCGGAGCGAATAATTCCGGTTGACAGTGCCTTGAAAAGCGCCTGCTCGTCTACTACCGGACCACGGGAGGTATTGATGAGGCATACGTCGGTGCGCATTCGCTTGAGTGCGTCAGCATTGATGAGATGTCTGGTAAGGTCGGTGAGCGGCACGTGGAGGGTGACGAACTGTGCGGTGCGGTATATCTCGTCTTTGTCTGCCTCTATAACTCCCAGCTGTCGCATGCGCTCGCGGTCAGGCCGGATATCATTTGCGAGCAGCCGGCACTCGAAGGACCGCAGGAGGGACGCGACGCTCTTTCCCACGCGTCCGAATCCGATGATCCCGACCGTTTTCCCCCTGAGTTCGCATCCCGTGTATCTGTGCCACTCTTTCTCATGCATCGACCGCGACGTGCGAGAGATGCCACGTGCAAGATCCAGCATAAGGCCAACGGTCAATTCGGCTACGGAACGAGTGGGAGCGTCAGGCGTATAGGCGACCTCAATTCCGCGCCTCTGTACCTCGTCCCAGTCAATTCCATCAAGCCCGATGCCGACGCGGGAAATCAGTTTGAGATTTCCCGCATTTCTCAGCACATCAGCGTCAAGGCGCTCGGTACCGGCAATCAGTGCGTCAACCTCCGGCAACAACACCTTTAGTTCCTCCTGGGTGATCTTGCGTCCGTACGGATTGAACTCAAGTTCCCATCCCTGCGCTACAATCATCTCAGCACTGCGCGGGTCGGCCTTCCCGAACGGGTGTGTGGACACAAGCACTTTCACTTTTCGTCCCACTGCGTATCCTCCTGTGCGATGTCAATGAGGGCGTTTTCAGTCCACCACCGAGCAAGCGCGAGGCCATAACTATCATGAACATCTCTTCCGGTGGGCCATGGCCTCACCAGAAGCACGCAGTCAGGAAGACCTAACCACCAGCGGTGGTTTCCGAAGCAACTGTGGCCGATAACTTCTCGGCGGATGAGGCAGAGGCACCCGTCAAAAAAGTAGACAGGCTTTTCGTCTCGCTCCGAAAGGAGAGGCGCGAGCCCTTGTCCGGTGCGACTGAATGCGTAGTAGGGATGATCATGCCTCGCCTGCCAGACAGTTAGAAGAGAGCGCGCCGCCGGCCTCCGGTAGAAAAGGTCCAGAGACTTCTCTATCAAATAGGACGAGATCATCGAGGTGTTGCCCGAAAGGATTGCCAGATTGGTAAGTGCGGGATGCCGCTCGAGCACAACCTGTCCTGCCGCGTGGATGGCTCCTCCGACCTCTGCTCCGGCTGTCTCCGGAGGCCGGGGAATGGTCTCACAGGACATACCTTGGGCAATCTCCGCTGTTTCAGCATCGTCGGTGCACACGTAGACCCTGTGGATACTCGGAGACTTGAGGGCTGCGTCGATTGAAAAAGAGATGAGGGGTCTGCCGTCGACACGGTACAGGTTGACGTTCCTTCGGCTCTTTTCCGGCCCTCGTGCGAATACGATGGCTACGTTCATTCTTTGCCCCTGTGTGCGGGTGTTTTGATTGTTCTAAACAATTAGAACATGCTCGGGTTCTTTTGTCAAGTTTCAGACGCGGGAACGCATGAGGAGCGAGCGGATGAGAAGAATGTCGCTTCTCCGCATTCCCAGAAGACCGGGAAAAGACAAGACAATACCGCAGACGATGACAACGTACAGTATCGCCGAGAGAAGAAAATGAATGAGCGGATGGATGCTGAGAGCGGGAAGGGCAAGTCGCGCAGCCAGTACGGCAAGAACGAGAAAGCCAACGAGGGGGCAGATCTGCCGCGCGAGGCACTTCTTGTAGGAGATATTGAGAAATCTGGCATTGAAATAGAGCTGGGTGTTGACGCCAAGCATCTGGATGCCTACGAGTTTGCAGGCAAGCCCTATGGCTCCTGCGTGCAGTCCGTACCGCTCCGGAGGGGCGATGAGAAAATAGGTAAGAGGCAGTCCGATGAGCAGGAAAGAGATGCCGATGTTGCGGTAGAGGCGCGTCTGCCCTGTCGCCAGGAGCAGGGACCCGCTCAACTGCCCGTATGTCTGATGTGCGGGGTAGATGGTCATGATGGCAACCGCAGGCGCCGCTCGCGCAAACTCTGCGCCGCCGAACACCAACGACAACGTACTGGCCTGTGCAACAAAGAAGCAGGCTAAAAACGATGTGAACACAAAGAAGAGCGGAACATACGTCTCGAAGAGGAAAGCCATCCTCTCCCTATCGTTTCTGGCAAAGGAGATTGAAAACTCCCGGAGAAGAAGCGGGGTCATCGCTCCAGTGAAAAGGAAACAGACGGCGCCTATCTGAGAAGAAAAACCAAAGAAACCCTGCTGCACGCTTCCCCCGAAGACCTGGAGGAGCCATCGGTCAAATAGATTCACAATGAGCCCGGCAACAGAGTAAAGGACGAGAGGGTTGCAGTACTGGAAGAATTCACGGACATACGAGCAGGCACGCTCTCTGGAAAGGTGCACGTATGTCCCTCGGAGGAATCCGGAACGTGCTGCGATGAACGAGCAGGTTCCGATGAGAAAGACGAGACCTGCGTAGTGAATGAAGAAGTAGGACACAAGATCCAGAGTGCCTGAGAGAAAGAGGGAGATGAGGAGCGCTGCGAAGAGCAAACGGTGTGCAAACTTTGCCAGCTCAGCAGGCACAGTGAGTCCCCACGCGTCCGCAATCTGCCCTGACACGGTGCCATACCATGTGAGAACCGCCCATCCTGCTGCAAGGTAGACAAAGAACATTGATTGATCGGGCCAGAGGAACGTGCTGAACGAGGAATGGTGGCACACCGCGGTAAAGAGAAACACCGCGGCTGCCAGGATGCCGGCGAAGCAGAGATAGAAGATCACAAGAGAGGTTTCGTTCTGGCGCTGGGACAGTTTGGTGTAGAACGCGGTGGAAGATCCCATGTCAGCGAATCCCGTTATCTGAGAGAAAAAGTTTGTGAGGAAGGAAAAGTCCCCGTAGGCTCGCGGTCCGAGTGCCCTGGGAGCCACTCCGGCGGTTGACATGCCGATGAGGAGCGCCCCTGCATTGGACAAAAGTTTCGAGAAATACCGTCGCCGGAGTGAGTCCTGTGGCGGAGAGGGATGTTCCTGTTGCATGTCAGCGCGCTCCCTGAACGCAGTGCCGGAGCAAGTCAAGTATCAGGCGCCGCGTGTTCCCGTCCCGTACATAGTGCCTGGCAAATGAGTCATCGCGCTTTTTCTCGAGTCTTCCTTCAAAAAAGAGCGCGAGGAATCCCACCATTTCAGACAGGTCAGCGGTGTAATAGGCCCGTTTCTTCAAGAGGTCAAGCGCATGGGGCGAAAATGGGTGGATTGGGTCATCCATGACCAGCAGTTCGGCGTCCAGTCTGATGGCTTCGAAAAGCGGCATTCCCGGGAAATCAAGCAGCACTGCGTTCGGCGCATGTGTGCGGAGGAACTCAACGAATGTAATGTCGGAGATAACCCGAAGGTTGCGCATCTTCTCGAATATGGGGAGTGTCGGGCAGGTGTCGATGCAGGGATGGCAGACCGGCTTGACGACCACAGTCGCCGAGGGAACTGACCCGAGGAAACTCAGCAGCGACCGCTGGCGGTCAACAAGGTCGTGGGGCAGCAGGCGATTCATCCCTTCCGCGACGAGCGCATAGCTGTTTGTGAGGGGGAACACAAGGTCAACAGGTTTCCTTCGTCTGACGGCATGCACCTTATTGAGATACCCCACAGGCACCACTCTTGTCCGAATCTGTCTGTCCGGGTACAGGTTTTTCAGGTCGCACTCAGTGAACCCGAATGTCAGGAACACATCGCAGCGGTTGAAGTCCGAATCGAAATGCCATGGTTCGTACGAGTCGCCGTACACGTTGCCGTGCTGCCCGCCGACAACCGGCACTCCGATGCTCCTGAGATACTCTGTCAGCACGGCGCGCATTCCCTCGCAGGGGCTGTTGCCCCACACCGCAACAGAGAAGGGGGTGTTCTTGTGCTGGGCGGCGACAGCGGAAATCTGGCGGACGCTCCTCGGAAACTGCTTTGCAAAATCTTCTTGTATATCCTGCAGAAACAGCGAACAGCATGGATCGGCCGAAGGAAGTGTGTCGGTGTTCCATGTGAGCTGCGACGCTGAACCAGTCGGTGCTCCTCCCTCTTTTTCAGGGAACCCATTCTCCCTCCACACGACCGCATTGAAGTCAGTCAGTTCCCGCAGGAGGAACTCCATCTGATAGAGCGGTTGAATCAACAGGACTGAAGGGCGACCCGACACGATGCGTGGCCGGCGGAAGTGTGTGTGCCAGGGGACGAGAGTCCTCCGGAGTATCCTGCGAAGGATTGGTTGCGCCCTGTCGGTATGCCAGTCCCTTCCCTGACGCGCAGGGGCATTCCCCGGTGGTGAGACGATCTCTGCGGGAAGGTCAGGGAAGCATGCGGAGAGGAAGCGATCCATGTCTGATGACGTGTCAAGATACCGGTTGAATTTGAAGTTGTAGACGTGGAGGCGTGCGCCATGGTGCCGCGTGCGAAGGCGGCGGACCGCTTCTGCAAGGGACATATATGCGAGGAGATGGTACTTGCCGATATAACTGTAGAGGGCGCGGAACCATCGCATATCCCATCCTGTGGACCGTGCGATCTCCCGTGATACTGTGGCGTCAAGGGAGTCAAGCACGCTATCGACGACCCGTGACGCTCGCTCCTTGAGTCCAAGCGCATCCTCAGTGGACAGAAACCGGCTGAGGCAGGTGCACGCAACGCCGTACCGTTCGGCAAGGTACACTTCAAGGCCAGCGTAGGTTGAGTAGATCGCACCGTGCCGGTGCAGCCCGTGCTCGACGCAGTGCCGGGCATCAGCGGCAGCGTGGAGGATGACGATGGGAGGGGAATTGCTCATGCGGTATCCACGAGTGTACGCAGCCAGAGTTCGGCGTTGAGAAGTTGCCAAAGGAACTGCGCGTGGTTTGCGCCTCCGTTGCAGTGCTCCTCGATTACCTGCTTCACGCGCGGCACATTGTAGATTCCCCTCTCGGAGAAGACGCGGGAAGACACTATCTCCTGAATCTGGTCCGGCAGGAGGCGACGGAACCATTCGTCGGCCGGAGCAATGAATCCTGCCTTATCTTTCCTGCTTCTCACCTTCTCCGGCAGGATCCCTTTGACAGCTTCGCGTAGCACCCACTTCCCGAGTCCGTGGCGGATTTTGAATTTGCCTGGAAGGGAAAAGCAGAATTCGTTCAATCTGTAGTCAAGAAAAGGAGAACGGGATTCAAGGGAGCAGGCCATCGTGTTTCGGTCTTCCGGCCTGAGAGATGCGGGGATGGTTTCCCAGAGAAGTTCGAGGTGCTGGCGCCGGGCGAGCATGGTTGGCATCCGGCTGACGAGTCGGATCTCCTTCTTGTACTTACGCGACATCTCAGGCGCCAGGCAGTCAGTATAGTCGGGGAAACGGCTCATCGAGTTGACGGTTCCATTCGCAAGAGCGCTGATATATGTCCGGTACTGCTCGAGCTCAGCAGGATTTCTGCCGTGGTTCTTCTTCCAGCACTCCTCTTCGTATCGCGCTTCCGCCTCATCTCCCTGGGCCCTGAGATCGAAAAAGTGGTAGTGGTAATGATCCCAGTAGCCGGCAAGGAGTTCGTCCCCCCCGTGCCCGTTCAGAATCACAGGTACCCCTTCCCCTCTGATCTTCTTGGCAATCAGGTAGAGCGTGTACCACGTGACTGTGCATACCGGCTCATCGTGGTACGAGAGCATTTCCGTGAGCGTCTCGATGAGACGCGCAGGTTCAGGACGGATATAGTGATGAGTCGCGCCGATTTCGTTCACGACTTCGTTGATATACTCGCTCTCGTCATACACGCCAGGTTTGTCCCCTGTGATACCCGAAAAGGTGATAATCGGCACCCCGAGACGCTTGTACGCAATGCACGCAATCGAGGTTGAGTCAAGTCCGCCGCTGAGCATACAGCCGACGGGGACATCGCTCCGCAAGCGCAGTCGAACTGCGTCAGTGAAAAGGTCAAGGAATCTGGCGACGGCATCCTTCTCTGATATCTCTGTGTCATACTTCTCCGGCAGGTGCCAGTAAGGGCGAGATGTCGCGGAGAGGTCTGATTCTATCTCCAGGAAACTCCCCTTTGGAACCTGATGTATCTGCGCGAAAAAGCTCTCGTTGTCTATGTCAACAAAGCGGTAGTTGGTCGAGAGATAGCGAAATAGCTTCTCATAGTTTGGGGTGCGTGGAACACCGGGGAATCGGAGAAGCGATTTTATTTCTGAGCCAAAGACGAAAGAAGATCCCGCGCGACAGTAGTACAGGGGTTTTTTCCCGAGGCGGTCTCTTGAGAGAATCAGTTTTCTGCGCGCAAAGTCTGCAAGAGCGAGCGCCCACATCCCGTTGAATCTTGAAAAACAGTCGACGCCCCACTCTTCGTATGCCTTCAGCGCAACCTCGGCGTCGCCCGTTGAGACGAAAGAGTGCCCTTTCTTTACCAGCTCGTTTCGGAGTTCAACATAGTTGTAGATCTCTCCGTTGTAGACCAGCGCACATCCCGTGCGCGGGTTGATGAAGGGCTGGCGGGAACGGTCTGTAAGGTCAATGATTTTCAACCGTCGGTGTCCGAGGCCAATGACCTGCCCGTCGGCCCATTGTTTCAGAAGATAGCCATATCCGTCAGGTCCCCGGTGCGTAAGAGCGTCGGTCATCCGTTCCAGCGTGCCGCTGAGGAAGCCCGGGCTTGTCCGGCGAGTGACAAATCCTGTTACGCCGCACATGGTTTCTTGTCGGCAAGTTGACAGAGGATTCTGAGATCTCCTTCTCCAAACTTCTCTCTTCCATACGGGTCTGCCTGAATGCGGTCAAGGTCAAAATCCGTGTCATATCCTCCTGTCAGCCTTCTGAAGTGCGAAAAACCAAATCTGGCAAGAAGCGCAGTCGCCTTTTCCCAGGAAGTGTGTTTGTACACCGCATGGAGCCCATCCATGAGATGAACCATCTTCGGCACGCTGACTTCCATCGTTCGCAGCACTCTCTCAATGAAAGAGGGAGGGACGCGCCTGAGTATTGCGACGGAGGTATCCCACAGGTCGTAACTGATCCCTCCCTCTCCGTCTGTGTAGTACCAGAACCATCCTCCCGGTTTCAGAATGCGTACGGTCTCACGGAGAGCCCTGTCTTCGTCATCGAGGTGATGGAATACGCCGTTCTGGATAGCGAAGTCAAACTCGTTATTCGCAAGTCCAGTCTCATATACAGACGCGCACCGAAAAACCGCTGTCTGGATGTTGTGACGCCGCATGTAACTCTCCGCGTACCTGATACTATGTTCGCTGAAGTCAATTCCTACAACCGACGCTGCGCCGCAGCGAACGAGTGCGAAACAAAAGTTGCCGTTGCCGCATCCGAGGTCGATGCACCGTTTTCCCCGTATGAGGGGTTCCAGATTGTTCAGACGAATCCTCCGCACATAGCGCTCGATGTAGTTCTCAAACGATTGCTCGTCGTACCTGTTCCAGATTTCGTCGAAGAGCACCCGGTGTCTCTCTTCCAGCGACGCCGCCTCCGCTTCCTGCAAGAGGCGGTGAGAAGGGTGCTGAATGAATGCTATTTCTCGCCACGCTGCAAACTGATTGATCGCGTCTCTGACGAGATCGCGGGTGAGAAGATAGGGATGCTCGGGAAGTTCGCGGGAGAAGGCGATGCGCTCATACCGCATATTCAGCACGACAAGGGTGATAATTTTCCCGAAAGTCATGAAGACAGAATCTCCTGCCTCTTCCATCTCATAGCGCAATCTTTCAAGTTCAGGAAGGTACACCTTGTCCATCAGAGTCTCCTCTCAGGGTATCCATTCATCAAGCCAGCAGAGAATGGTGAGGTTCTGTCCGCGCGCGAGGTAAGACCTGAACCGAACAACTTTGTCTCGTTCCACGGCAAGGACGTAGATCTGTCCCGCCTCATTCAGAACCAGCGCAACTTTGAAACCCTCTTTTCTCAGGCGGCTATTGAGTGAAGGACCGAGATAAAACCCCCATTCCTTTGCAGTAAAGTCGCACTCTCGGCCCGAAGGGGTAACGAATGTGACCATCTCGCCATCAGCAAGGTAGATTTTCCCGAGGTCGCAAATGGTGTGTCCTTTGTGCTCGAAGAGCCTTGGCTTTGCGCGGAAACGGGTTCTCATTTCAAAGCCCCTCCAGGTAGTCAGGAATGTACCAGTTGCCGTTTTCGTCTCGCTTCCAGATGTCAGGATTGCGGAATGAGTCAGCAATGCCCCAGAAGTCATCTTCGGTCAGAGAAAGGTACCGGCAGAGGATCTGGATCTCCTCGGTCGGCACGCGCTCCTGCCTGGTCTTGAGAATCCGAACGCCTTGTTCGCGGGTCATCCTTCCTTGCCGAATCTCGATGCTGATATGGTCGTGGAGACGGGTCATGCCGAACTTGAACCATTTGAGGTAGTGATGGACGATGATGTTGGTAGAATCAAGGTCTGCAAAATCGTAGAGACCCGCTTTGGGTCCGTCAGGAGATTTCTGAAAACCAACGCCGGCGGCGACTGTGTAGGTATGGACAGGGTCCCAGGGGATGTAGTAGCCGAGAAAAAGCGAAGTGACGCCTGCTGCCTTCAATTCCTCGTCAGTCGGCAGCATATAGACCTTAAGGTGCTCAAGAGGGAGGTCTTCATCCGCCCACTCTCTTGCTGTCTTGCCCTGAAGGGTTCCGTGTCGGGAAAGCCACGAGCGGGTGAGGTGTGGATTGTTACGGTCTTCGGCTGTTCCTCCGTATTCGAGTTGTGGGTTCTCTCCCCAGATGACCAGCGGGATGCGAAAACGGACTGCGATCTGGAGGGGCACCGCAAAGATACCCAGATGGTCAGGGATGCAGGGGTCTCCAGCCTCAATCAATGTCTTACGAATGAACTTCCGCTCAGCTTCTGGGTGCGGGGCGACCTCAATCAGGTCCACGCCGAGGGTTCGCAAATTTTCCAGATTTCTCTGACCAAGAGGTGTGCGGTCGGCGTATCTGTACGTCACGCACAGCGGGTGCATATGGTATTCGCGGGTCATCACATACACCTGGTAGGTACTGTCTTTTCCACCGCTGACGGGGATGACACAGTCATATGTTGTTCCTGAGGACCGGTGCGCTGACAGGAGTTCTTCCAGTGCGTGCCTGCGCTGCTCCCAGTTGATGACCCGCTTCTTCTCTTCGTAACCCACACAGGCACTGCAGATGCCTTCCTCGTTGAGGAAAATTCCCGGTCTTGTATCAGGCAACACGCACTTCCGGCAGTAGTTCATTCTTCCCTCTCCCTGAGAACTCGTGCGGGGATGCCCACAAGAACAGTATTTGGAGGATACTGTCCGTTACGGACCAGCGAGTGGGCTCCTACGACGCAGCCATCGCTCAGAAAAGCTCCCTTCAGTATGGTTGCGTGCGCGCCTATCCAGACATCTCTGCCGAGCGTAATAGGGGCATAGGTGTGGCCCTGGGTCTTGATGAGTTCCCCCCTGTGTATCCTGTGTTGAGACGACTGAATGTAGACGAATCCTGCGATAAGGCAGTCCGGGCCAATGGCGACATCGGCGCCGCAGTTGAAAACGCAATACGGGCCGATAGACGAACCACTTCCAATGCGCAGCACGGCACGGTTTGCGGCAACGAACCTGCAGTCATTATCGATGGATACGCCGTCTTCAACAATGATAGTCCCTTGTTCGCGTACACGGAGGTCAATATTTCCGAATACCGAGATGCTGTTCCCGAATCTTATGTTGCCAGCGTTCCCTCTGATGGCGAGTCGCGGGACGCCTTCGATATAGAAGTTTCGTCCCACCCGTATTCCGTACAGGCGCAGAATGAGCGACATAACCCTGCTGTGAAACTTCCAGTAGTTGCCGCGGGTGATGAGAGCAAGTAAGCGGAACATTTGCCCTCCTCATGGATACGGCTGCCGCTGCTGTTCGAGGAACAGTTTCGCATTGATGAAGTTGAATGTGAACTTGCTGTAACTGTTCGGCATTGGGCGCATGTCCAGTACGCGGGCGATGGCGTCTTTGTCCACAAGGTCAAAAATTGCGCTCTGGGAAAGAAGGTAGTTTTTGATCTCGCTGGATGAAAGGTCTACCAGCGAATGGATGGACGCATTGAACCCCTTTTTCCGTCGTTCCGTGCGAACCTGCTCGTTGAGAATGCCCGCGACCGCCTGACGGAGGATATATTTCGCGTAGCCATCCCGGATGAGGAATTCATCGGGGATTGAGTAGCAAAACGCGAACAGGCGTGAATCAAGGTAAGGGCTTCGGTTCTCAACAGAGTAGTACATCGAGTTGAGGTCGTCTTCGTGAAGTATAACCGGAACAGCCTCGTGGAACAGTTCGTTCAGCATCCGGTTTCGAAGCAGCGAGTTCGTATACTGCTCCTCAACAAATGGTTCAGAAAAAGGCACCTTCAGGAGGCGCGCAAACACGTCGCTGTTCAGGTATATGTGACCCCGGAATGACAGGTTTTCGAAATACAGTTCAGGATTCATAAGGAACGGGTTCCTCACGTATGGACGGATGTGACGTTCCCAGTCCTGCCGGAGTTTCTGGTAGGATGGATGGTCCCTCATCTCATACAGGTGGAGATTGAAGTGGTCATAATAGCCAGTAACCATCTCATCGGCACCTGTTCCTGATATGGCAACACGATAACCGCCAGCCCCGATTTTTTCTGTGAGAAACGAATGGATGTAGTAAGAGATGGTTGCCAGAGGTTCATCGTGATAGGCGATGAGTTCTGAAAGTCTTTCAAAGAACCCGTTCCTTGGGATCTCCATGACAAAATGCTTACAGGCGGTATCCCTGATAGTTGCTTCGATATTACTCAATTCGTTATACCGTTCGTCTCTGTCAACGATAGAGAACGTCATCACATCGTACCCGAAGACCTTTGCCGCGATGGACACGAGCGCCCCGGAGTCGACCCCACCGCTCAGGCAGAAAGCAAGTGGCACATCCGAACGCAGCCTGATGCGAACAGCATCCAGCAGACGTTCGCGGAAACCGTCCACCGCATCCTCGAGGGACATTCGTTCCATCAGGATTGAAGGGGCCCAGTACCGACGAAAGTGCTGCCTGCCGTTCAAATCGAGCACAAGGGATGTCGCAGCCGGGAAGCGGTGGATTTCCCGGTAGAAGGTATCCTCGCCTTTGTACAGAGATTTATACCCGTTCACAAGATACCGGAGCAAATGCGTGGTGTTTACGGTCAACCTTCTCCCGGAAAGTGCGGCGATACATTTAATTTCCGACGCGAAATAGAATCCCTCCTCGGTTTCGAGATACCAGAGGGGTTTTTCACCGAATCTGTCCCGGGATAGGAAAATCGTTTTCCTGTTACTGTCATAGATAGCGAAAGCCCACATTCCTTCAAACTTTTCCACGCAACGTTCCCCGTAGCGCAGATAGCACTGGAGGAGAACCTCGGTGTCTGAGGTTGTGCGAAACGTCACTCCCTGTTTCTTGAGTTCCTCCCGCAACTCAACGTAATTGTAGATTTCGCCGTTATACACAAGTATGCAGCCGCCTGTGTCAAAAGGCTGGTCTGAACGCGGGTCAACGTCAATGATGCTGAGGCGTGAGTGAAGCAGGAGTACAGTCATCCCGTGTGTGCGGAACGAAGAAAACCTCTGCGCGTCAGGCCCCCTTCTTCTCATCAGAGAAAGGACTTTCTCTATTCGTTCAGACGGTATCTCTGCCTTTCCAACGAATCCCGCTATCCCGCACATGATCTCACCGTCTTCTCCCTGCTCCTTCGATGTCCGCAGGGGAAATCTGCTCGCCGCGCACCATATCCCGGGTCACCCTCTTCCGAAGAACAAGATGTTCATTCCCGGGGGGTATGCCCCCACCGGGGCGTACCCAGTCGATGTCCTCTTCTCCAATCAGGGTCCCGCAGGGAAGATCTCGACGGGCAACGATCGACCTTCTGACGGATAGTCGAGAAGATTGCTCAATATCGTACACTGCCTTTCTTGGACAGCCGAGCATTACCTCAACTGCACGGATTTTCTTCACCAGTTTCGCCATCTTCAGAGGAGTAGCAGAGAGTCGATGGTCACGAAAAGTGGACAGGCGGTGGTCAAGGGTGAAGTGTTTCTCTATGATGCGAGCCCCTGCCGCTACGGCGGCAACTGCGGCGTCGATGCCCTGTGTGTGGTCTGAGTATCCGACGGGACATCTGAATGTTTCACGCAGGTGTGGAATGGCACTGAGATGAGCATTGCCAACGGGAGTTGGGTACGCCCCGACGCAGTGAAGAATGGCTATGTCCTGATGGATGCGAAGGCGAGCCCATATCCGCTCTACCGCATTCTTCGCCCTGCGTATCTCCTGTAGCGTTGCCCAGCCAGTAGAGAGAATCACCGGTTTCCCCGTACGCGCAATTTCCTCAAGCAGAGGGAAAAATGTGATGTCACCAGATGCGACCTTGAAAGCAGGGACAAGCGATTTCAAGAACCCTACTGCGTCCGTATCGAAGGGGGTTGCGAGAAACAGTACGCCGTACTTCGCTGCCACCTCTGAGAGAGCACGGAATTCGTCGTATGACAGTTGGAATCTCGCCAGTTGCTGAACCCTTGGTGCGTCGAATGGCGAGACGAGTCGGTGGGGCTGAATGACTTGAAACTTCACGGCATCGACTCCTGCTTCGGCAGCCGCCTGAATCATCTCCTCTGCTCTACGCACATCCCCTTCGTGGTTATTCCCAATTTCAGCCACAATCATCACGCGGGCATTCAGGTCGCATCTGTCGATCTTCATTGCTCAACCTCTTCGGTTGTGGTAGTGGAACACATAGTGAGACGATACGGCAGCGAAGCCGAGTTTTTCATACATACGAACTGCGGGGATGTTCGCTATCTGGGTGCCGGCGCGAACAATCTTCCCGCCGAATTTCTGGTGCGCGTGCGACAGAAGCGCAGGAGCAATCCCTTCCCCGCGCATGTCTTCCCTGACGGCGATGAGGTCAACCGTGAGGATGTCATTCTGAAGGATGAGGAGAACGAACCCGGCGACGGTATCGGATGCACAGGCGACAACCATATGCGTGCCTCTGGCACCTTTGAAAAAACCACGCGCCCACTCTTCCTTGATACGATCGGCATCTCGAGGGGAAATCTCCGGGTCAGTGTGGAAACGGTCGAAGATGAAGCAAGTGCGCGCAAGAGCAGCAACCTGCTCCTCGTCAGAAGGCACTGCCTGTCTGATTGCCAGAGGGATGCGCTCAGAGGGCAACTGCATATGAGCCGCTTCAAAAACAACCGTCGTGTCCACGATGTAGAACCCTAAGCGCGCCAGCGTGCGAGGCCACAAGAGACAGAAGGTGGGCATTTTGCAGAAAGCAAATAGAGGTGCGCGAGCAAGAGCGTGCCGAAGAGGTTGAATCTCCTCCGCCCGGACATTCTCCTCTGGCCGCCCAGCGGGAACCTCCACGGATATCGCCGGATATCCAAGAATGCGGGTCAGCCATTCGTCCGTGCTGATGCGCAACCGCGAGTATGCTGTTGTCATGCCTCTCCAGCATCTAGCTTCTGGCTTTCTCTGAACGAGCGGTACCATTCCACATATGCCTCAAGCCCGTTTTCGAGGGGGAACAGCGGACGGTACCCAACCTTTTCCTGCGCTTTCTGAATGGAAAGCGTGCCCCTCTCAGGCATCAGCGTGTCCCGTGGTTCGTAGCGCATCAAGAGAGAAGGGAAATGGGTTCTCAGAATACGCAGCACGTCGGTAAGGGTGCGTGCCTGCCCGTAGGTCATATTGAATGTCTGACCGTAGGCGGCAGGGTTTCCCATGCAGAGGATGACGCCCTGAATGAGGTCGTCAATATAGGTAAAGTCGAGAGCGTCTGACCCGTTGCCCCGGATGACTATCTCTTTTCTCGCAATCGCGCGCTCTATGAAAATCTGAATCACCCTTTTGCTGACACAACGGGGACCATAGAGGGCGGATGGTCGGATAATTGTGTAGGGCAATCCGAACACCTGATGGTAGGCAATCACGAGTTTTTCGCCTGCGTACTTCAACGCCCCATATATGCCAAGAGGATTGCAGGGGGTGTCTTCTGTGACGCAACCGCCAGGGAAGTTTCCGTACACCATACTCGATGAGAAGTAGATGAACTGTTCTACGCAACTCTCCGGTCCTCGCGCATAGTCGAGCGTGTTCTCGAGTGTGCGGAGACTGTGGTCAAAGGTGCTGTAGGGGTCCTTGTTGGATCGGTCAGCGTGTGCCACCGCGGCAAGGTGCACAATAATCTGCGGTTTGAACGCGCCGAGCACAAGGGAAATTTTTAGATAGTCCCTGGCGTCTGTCGCATTCAGGTGAACCTTTGCCCGGTGGAGGAGTTCGATGCGTTCCCTCAACATTGCAACATACAGATCTCTATTCTCAATCTGTTGCTCTGTGGCAAGGTAGTAGAGGAGATTATTTACCTGGAGGCTGTCAACCACAAGAACCTCAGAGCAAATCTCCCGGAGGCGCAATGCGAGGTGGTGTCCCACAAAACCGGCGCCGCCGATGAGTGCGATTCTTTTTCCCTGTAGCCGTTCCATATCAGTGCACCTCCGCAAGTGAGGCAGCAAGTGACTGAGCGATGTATTTCATGTCGTCGGGAGTGAGATGGGGACCAACCGGAAGCGCAATAGAGGTACTGCTCACTCTGGTCGCAACCGGAAACATCTCATCGTGGTACCCGTACCGGTTGCGGTAGTATGTCATACACGGGACAGGTCTTGGATAGTAGATGCTCGTTCCCACCCCTCGTTTTGAGAGAAGACCAACGACTTCGTCTCTCCTGCTGGCAAAGGAGTTTTTCAGAACGACTGCGTGGCAGTAGTAACTGCTCTCGAATTCACCATAACTCGATTGAAACAGTTCAACTCCATCAACTCTTTTCAATACCTGCGTGAGAGCCTCATAGTTCTCTTTTCTTCTTTTGAGGAAATCAGGCAGGCGCTTCATCTGTTCAATACCAAGCGCTGCAGCAGATTCATTCATCCGATAGTTCAGGCCAAAGGATATAACATCGTATTCACCCGGTACCTTTCTTTCCGTGACCCCACGGTCTACTCCGAATGCGCGCATGCGGGCAATCTTCTCGGCAATGGCACTATCCCGGGTGACCACCATTCCCCCTTCGCCTGTGGTAATATGCTTGACGGGATAGAACGAGAAGCATCCTATGTCACCGAACAGCCCGGCATGGATCCCCCCTATCCTGCTCCCGAGAGCAAGTGCACAGTCCTCAATGACGAAGAGCCCGTGTTTTCTCGCAATGCTGCAGACGCGAACCATATCGACGGGCATCCCGAGGTAATGCACCACAATGATGCCGCGCGTTCGCTGGGTTATCTTCTCCTCAATGAGGGAGATGTTGATATTGCCCGTCGTCTTCTCTGAGTCAATGAACACGGGTGTCGCACCACAGGCCTCCACGGCGTGTGCTGTTCCTACATGCGTTTCAGCGGAGACAAGTACCTCATCGCCGGGAGAAAGTCCCATGTGGAGACAGCCAAGATGGAGCGCAGCGGTACACGACGAGACAGCAATCGAATACGGAGCGCCTGTGAATGCAGAGAATGCTTCTTCAAACTCCTTCGTCACCGGACCATGGGTGAGCGTAGTTCCTGCAAGAACCCTGAGGACCGCTCTTCTCTCTTGGTCACTGAGAAGCGGCATGCCAAACCGAATCTGTCGCATATGTCTCCTACAGATAGGTAACCTGTACGGGCTGTCCTGAGCGAACTGCCTTCTCCATTGCGAAACAGACGCTCAGGGCGGCAAATATGTCCTCAGCCGTCACCTCTGGCTGTGTGTCAGCGATAATTGCGTCGAGAAAGTCGGGAATAAGATCGCCTTTCTCGTATCCCGGATAAGGCAGCGCAAGGAGTTCTGGCTCTTTCTGGTCGCGCGACCGGAACAGCAGACCGGCATCAGCCCTGTTGAGAAAGGTTCCGCCGGTGCCGTACACGGCAAGATTGTGATGGTGGGGATGGACACATCCAAAGTTCGCAGAAATACGGGCGATGAGTCCTGTGGCGCAGACGAGAAGGTGGGAGGTGAAGTCATTTTCACCAAATGCGGTATCTCTGGCCGCAATCCGATTTCCTCTGCCCAATACTTCTTTCACCGTGTCACCGGTCAGCCACAGGAGGAGGTCAACCATATGAATTCCTCCTCCGAGAATCACAGAGTAGTTCCCTCGTTGTCCTCTCCATCCATGGGTGAGTTTCGTCAACCTGCCGTACAAATAGTCTGCATCTATGGAGAACAAAGTCCCGAGTTGTCCTTGCCTGATCATCTCCCGGAGACGACGAAATCGTGGACAGCGCCGAAGGATGAGGTTTGATGAGAGACGCAGGTGCGAACGATGCGTGAGGAGTGAGCGGATGTGAACTGCCTCGTCTTCTCGCACGCAAAGAGGTTTCTCAACAAATACGTGTTTGTCTCGTTCAAGAGCCTTTGTGACCTGGGCGAAGTGGCAGTCGTCGTACGAGGCGATGGATACCACAGAGATGGAAGGATTCTTGAAAATCTCTTCCTCATCTGCTACGGCAATGATTCCAGGGTGACGACGTACGACCTGATTGAGGCGTTCTGCGTCAATGTCGTAGACGGTGATCGTTCCACATCTTGGATGTTTCCGATATCCTGCGATGTGGTGTTCCCCAACTCCCAGACCAATAATACCCACATTCACGTAAGACATGACCCGTACTCCGATTGGAGCGAAGCCAGGATGTCGATGATTTCCTTCAGTGAGTATGTCCAGTGCGGCCGTATCATCCGGGCAAGAATGGCAGTGACTCGGTCGAGTTCCTTCTGCGTATCCACGGCAAGATGAATGGTGGACCAGTCATGCTCGCATGTGAAGTTAGTTATCCGGTAGGCGTGGGCAAAAAGGTAAAAGTGGAAGGTCACATGTTCCTTCTCTTCCGCGCTCTCCATCACCCCGCAGGCTTTTCTGAACGTCTTCGAGGAAACCACTTCGACCGACTGGCCCCTCGGGAACGTACGGGGGAAGATGTTGGTGACAAGGTCCGCTCCATCCTGCGCGTGGATCTGGAGCGCTCGTTCAATAAGGGCGGTATCAAGGAGGGGGCTGTCTCCGTTCACCCGGACGAACCGGTCAAATGGGAAGGTGTCAAGAACTGCAAGAAACCGGGACGCAACATCTTCTTCGCTTCCTCTGACAACAGCCACTCCCCTCTTCATGCAGTAGTCAGCAAGCGGCATGTTCTCCGGATGTTCAGATGTTGCCACTACCACGGGGATGTCAGGGAGGTTACGCATCAATCTCTCAAGAAGCAATCCTATGAGTGGCTGCCCTCCCACAGGCAAGAGGGACTTTCCCGGAAGACGTGAAGACCCCATTCGTGCCTGCACAATAATCCCGGTACCTTTTCTCTTTTCCATCCCCTTTACCTTGAGAAAAAGGACTTCATCGTGTCCATCTGCGAACAAAATAGTTCGATGCGTGTAAGCATCTTCTCAATCTGTTTGGTCCTGTTCACATAAAACACCATGAGTGCTTTCTGCCTCTTTCTGTCAGATGCATTCCTCGAAAACTCCTGAATGCTCCTCAGGTGGGCGCGCAGTTCCTTTATCCGCTTCTCAATGCCGATTTTCACTTTGTCGAGAATAACGTCCTGCGCGTTCTCATTTGCGGCAAACAGGCTTCTCATGCTGCCTTTCCGCCAGACTTTCTTGACGGCGTTCCACTCAATCAATTTTCTGATGTTGATGCTCACATTCCCTTTACTGATTCTCAGGGCTTCACTGATCTCCATCGGTGAAAGTGGCTCGGGAGAAAAATAAAGAAGCGCATACATCTGGCAGACGGTTCGGTTCAGGCCGAGGCTCTCGCCAAGGTTGCCCACCGCTTCTATGAAAAGGTCGCGCATTTCCTCTGTGCGGGCCACGGGCGTCTCCTGTGTTTCGCTTGTTCTAAACATTTATAACATACCGCAGCGCGAAGCGCAACTCCGCGTCAGAAGGAGATGACGGGGCTTTCGAAAGACACGGCGTCCGGGGACGGTATCTCCTTGATGTGTCGGCGCTCAGGGTCAAGCGAAAGGGCTCGAGAGATGGAGAGGCGGGCGCGCGCCTCGTCTCCGGTGTGCCGGTAGACAAGCGCGAGCAGGAAGTGCGGGAGAGGGTCGTCCGGCTTCAGGCGGGCAAAGGTGTGCGCTTCCCGGAACGCCTTTCTCACATTGCCCGAGGCAAGGTCCGCCTGGACGCAGGACATATTCAGTTTGAAGTAGATGCGCCACGATGCTTCGGAAATAGGTTCTCCGGGCGTGGTATTGAAGGCGTACGCGAAGATGAGCACGCCGAGCCACACGCCGGCAGGGGCCGCGAGCCGGTTGCGTCGCAGTTCATGCCAGGTCCAGACGATGGCGTAGGCAGCGCACACGATGAAGCACGCCACGGCGGGCAGCCGGTACCGGTCGGTGACGAAGAACAGGACCACCCACAGGATGTTGGCGATCGTGAAAAGCGTGACAGGCAGCGTCGCGCGGCCGCGGGTGAAGAGGAGCAAAAACAGTCCCGCAACTCCGATGGGAACGACAAATCCGAACCTGAAGAAGGCGAATTGAAGGACGGGGGTTGTGCGCTCGACAAGGTAGATGTTCGTATTCTGCGGCCATTCGTAACTTGTGAAAAAGATGAAGGTTTTCAACGCCTGTTTCTTCCAGAACGCCGCGCTCCACGGACTGAGGAGATTTCCCTCGGGGTAGAAGAAAAGACCGATGGAATCAGCGCTGTTGCCGATTCTCCAGTTCACGGGTCCGTTTGTGCAGATGGGCACCATCTGACCGGACACGGCAAAGTTGCGCAGTGTCACAGGCAGGATGACCGCTCCTGATGTCAGCACAATGAGCGCGCACGCCGCAAGCGGAGGCGCCACGGTTCCGCGAAGGCCCGGCCACATGCGACGGCGTTCCGGATGAACCATCAGGCAGAGGAGCAAGAACGGCAGGAAGAGCGCAATGGTGGGTTTGGCAAGCGCGGCAAGTCCGAGAAGAACTCCTGCGGCAGCCCACTTTCGCCGGGAGGGGATTTCAATGCACCACAGAAAACAGGCGAGGAACGCCATGTACAAGAACGTAATGAACCCGTCGCTGAGCACTGTTCCGGAGTAGACGATGAAACTCTTGTAGAACGACGCAATGAATGCGGCGATGAGTGAGGCGCCGTTGCCCGCAACGCGCCGCGCCACTCGCGCGATGAGGAAGCATGTTCCGACATCAAGCAGAAGTTGGACAAGACAGGCGGCGAATACGCGTGCTCCGGTCAGGGAGTAGATGAGTGCAAGGAAATAGGGATACAGGGGAGCCATATAGAACGGTTTGCCATCCACATACCAGGGATGTTTCAGAATCTCCAGCGCCCAGAGATGGAAGGTCAACTGGTCGTGCTTCTGCATCAGCGCCGGGTTGAAGAAGACCGTATCCTTGAAGGAGATGAGGAAAACTATTCTCAGGAGCGTTCCCGCGGCAAGAGTCGCGGCAAGGACTCTCCAGTATGTGCGGGAAGTCATAGTGTGGCGCCGGCCGCAGCCTGCTGGTCCGCGATGACGTCTGCAATGATGTCGCGGAGAGCCAGCGTTGGTGAGAATCCGGTGAGGCGGCGCAGACGTGAGGTATCCGGCACGCGGCGGGACATGTCTTCGAATCCGGGACCGTAGGTGTCGCGCGGTTCGCTCAGCACGATGGGAGAGGAACTGCCGGTCATCTTCTTGACCATCTCTGCAAGACGCATGATGGACACCTCTTCCTGGCTGCCGACATTGAACACACTGCCAACCGCGGCAGGTTGTTCCATGAGGGCGCAGAGCGCGTCAACGACATCCTTCACGTGGATGAAGCACCGCGTCTGGGACCCATCGCCGAACACGGTGATCGGTTTGCCTGCCAGCGCCTGCGCCACGAACCGGGGGATGACCATGCCGTACCGTCCGCTCTGACGTGGACCGACGGTATTGAAGAGCCGCACGACCACAGCGGGCAGCCCTCTTTCTCGCGCGTACGCAAAGGCGAGGAACTCATCGAGCGCTTTCGCGCAGGCGTATCCCCAGCGGCTCTTCACCGTGGTGCCGATGATGAGGTCGTCGTCTTCCTGAAACGGTACGCGCTCATTTTTTCCGTACACCTCGGAGGTCGAGGTGAGGAGCACCTTTTTCAGGCGGGCCGCACAGGCGGCAAGGACATTGCCCGTGCCCTCCACATTGACGCGGATGGCGTCCACCGGTCTCTCCATCACCGTCCTGACGCCGACCGCCGCCGCGAGGTGGAACACGCGGTCTGCGTGGTCAACAAGTTCGTCCACAAGCGGACGGTTGAGTACTGAGTCGATGAACAGGGAAAGGAGGCTATTCGGGGAAACTGACGTCAGATTGTCAAGGGAACCTGTGGAAAGGTCGTCAAGGACGGTCACCTGGTTGCCGGCGGCAAGCAGGCGCTCCACAAGGTGCGAGCCGATGAAGCCGCAGCCACCGGTGACGAGATAGCGCATATGTGGGAACTCCCTGCCGGCGCCTTCTTCAGGTGCCGCAGTAGTATACACTGACGGCCCGGAGTTGACAAAACCGGGGCAAGAAGATACCATTTTTTCGTTGGGCGGGTCTGATTGCTGCCGCGGGAGGAGAAAGGCGAATGCGAAGGAAAAAGAGAAAACTCAGGTGGAGATCAAAGAAGGCAAACCACAGGAGCAAGGGCTCGATGGGCCGCTGAGCCGGCACCCGTGTCCACCGCCGACTCCCGTGCTCAGATGAACAGGGAACTGACAGAGGTCTCAAGGTGGATTCTCTTGATTGCCTCCGCCAGAAGGGGTGCGACTGAAAGTCGCGTCACGAATGGCGGCAGGGTGTTCTGCGGAATGGTGTCGGTGATGATGAGTTTTCTGAGTCCCGCTTGACTGAGCGTTTCCACCGCGTCGCCACACAGAAGCGCATGCGTGCAGGTCGCATAGACCTCCCGCGCGCCTTTTTCCATAAGGATGTGTGCGGCCTGCGCGATGGTGTTGCCTGTTGAGATGAGGTCGTCAACGATGATGGCGGTTTTCCCCGCCACCTCTCCAATTACATGTATCATCTCAACCCTGTCTGGCGCGTCCCTGCGCTTGTCAACGATGGCAAGGGATGCCGATAGGTTCTTGGCAAACGCCCGCGCCGTTTTGACCCCTCCCACGTCGGGCGCCACCACGACCGGGTCCGGCAGGTGTTGTGTCCGGAGATACTCAACGATGACGGGAGCGGCGAACAGGTGGTCCACAGGGATGTCGAAGAATCCCTGGACCTGCGGCGCGTGAAGGTCCATCGTGAGAATTCTGCCGGCGCCCGCGGAAACCAGAAGGTTTGCCACCAGTTTGGCGGTGATGGGGACCCGCGGCTGGTCTTTCCTGTCCTGGCGGGCGTATCCGTAGTACGGGACGACGGCGGTGAGGCGGCGGGGAGATGCCCTGCGGAAGGCGTCCAGCATGATGAGAAGTTCCATAAGGTTCTCGTTCACCGGCGGACATGTCGGCTGGATGACGAAGACATCGGTGCCGCGGACATTCTCGTCGATCTTCACGCATATCTCGCCGTCGCTGAACCGGAAGATGTTGACGGTCCCGAGCGATTTTCCAAGACACTTCGCGATGCTGCCAGCAAGTTCCGGATTGGCGTTTCCAGCAAAGATCAGGCAACTGTTCATATGGCTCTCCTTCTGAGGAAGGCCTCGGCAGCCTCCAGTTCCGCAGGGGTGTTGATGCCCATGGCTTCTTCAGGAGTGGGCGTGGTGTATGTCGCAATCGGTTCACCGTCGGCAGCAAACAGAGCGATGGCGTCGGTCAGATAGTACTCCCCCTTGACTGGATCCGGAGAGATCCGCTCAAGAGTGCCAAAGAGACGGTCAGCCCGGAAAAGGTAGACGCCGGTATTGATCTCCCTGATGGCTTTCTGCGCAGGGGTGGCGTTGAGTTCCTCCACAATGCCGATTGCCGAGCCGTCTGCGGAACGCAGGATTCTCCCGTAGCCGGTGGGATGGTCAACCACCGCGGTCAGTATCGTGCAGGACGCGCCAGAGGAGTTGTGGGTATCGATGAGACGGCGCAGGGTGTCAGCGGTGAGAAACGGAACATCGCCGCACAGGACAAGAATGTTCCCGCCGACAGGGTTCAGGCAAGGACGCGTGCGCAACAGAGCGTCTCCGGTGCCAAGGGGACGGGACTGTTCCACGAAGGTGACCGTTTCCCCGACCAGCGCCTGCTTCACCTGCTCTTTCAGAAAACCGACGACTACGATGATCCGCGCGGGGAGCAGTTGTCTGACGGTTTCCAGCACGAAGGAGATCATCGGTCTGCCGCACAGCGGATGCGCGACCTTCTGGTCGGTTCCCCCGAGCCGCTTGCCTTTGCCGGCAGCAAGGATGACCACGTTCAGAGCGCGCTTTTCCATTCGGGCGCGACAGTCTCGTGCGGCAAGAAGAACACAGGACTTTCCCGTGTTCCTGGGAAGAACGCAGACACTGCCCGGCGTGGATTTGAACCACGAACCTCGGCTCCAAAGGCCGGTGTGTTACCGTTACACCACCGGGCAAACCAACAGCGTCTGCACCACAGGTCGCCGACATTCATGTATCGGATGGCGGCTCAGATTCCTGCCCGGCGGTTTCCGTCGGGTGTTCGTACGCCTCAAGGATGCGTCTCTGCAGGTATTCGCGGAATTCCGTTGATATCGGATGCGCGAGGTCCCTGTGCTGCTGGGAGGGCGGCATCCTCTGCTCATCAAATGGTGGCAGATGCGCCCCGCAGGACCCGCAGTAGCGGTTCGTCACCGGGTTCCTGAACCGGCACTTCGGGCACGGGTCCTGCACCTTCCTGCTCGGCATCGCCACGAAGAGACCTTTTTTCCCCTCAATGATGCGGATGTCCCGTACCACAAAGACGTGGTCAAATGTCACTGACGCGTACCCGCGAAGGCGCCTGTTTGGAGTATCTACGCGCGAGATCCTGATCTCAGTAATTTCCATAGTGCTCCTTCCTGCGCGTCTTCGCCCATCCAACTTTCCGCTGCCACAAACCGCCACCCATCCGCTGCCGGGCTGCGCAGTTCCCGCACCGGCGTCTCATCCGGCGCGAGGAGGCAGAACAGAGCGGCTCCGCTGCCTGTCTGAGAAAACCTTCTGCCCCACGCTCGTTCCAGCGCCCTGCGCGCACCATGCAGCTCTCCCCTCACCCGTTCGCTTGCCTCTTGCAGGGAGTTGTGGAGGAGCGGTTCAAGCGCACGCCAGTCGCCTCTCCGGAGGAGCGGCACCGTCATTTTAACCATTCGCGGAAAGTCTGTCAACCTGTGGGGTCGAGGGTGCAGCCGGTCCCATTCGGCGTACGATTCTCTGGTGTTTACCGGAAAGGGCGGCAGGGCGAGAAGGTACCGCAGAGGCGGTCCTGCGGGAAGCTGCCTGATGCGTTCGCCTCTTCCGCTGACAGCCAGTCTGCCCGGGGAGAGAAACAGCGGCACATCGGAGCCGATCCGCGCGGCAATCCGGATGAGCGAGGATTGGGTCATCGACGGCAGCCACCAGTCGGAAAGTGTCTTCAAGACGCACGCCGCATCGGAACTGCCTCCCCCGAGACCGGTTCCGGGCGGGATGTGCTTCTCAACGGTGATCCGCACGCGGGGAGTGTCAGGGGATGCCTTGCGCATGGCTTCAAGTGCCGCGGAAACGGTGTTTTCCGCCGGTATCTCCCACGGAGAATGGAAGCGGACGGAGTCCTCCTGACTGGGTTCGAAGGTCACGATGTCAAAGAGGGAGACCTTGTCGACAATTGACCAGATGGTGTGGAACCCATCCTTCCGTTTCGGGCCCACCTCAAGCACCAGATTCACCTTGGCCGGCGTCCTCAGGCGGAACTTCATTGGATGCGTGCGGTGGTCTTGCCACCTTGACGGCGGCTGGTCGCAGGATGCGGTCATGGAATCGGTACCCGGGTCTCTGTTCTTCAACGATGGTGCCTTCGGGCACTTCGCTGGTTTCCACGGTTGCAACGGCCTCGTGAAGGCGGGGGTCGAACTGCTGATGGACCGCTTCAATGCGGGTCAGCCCGAGAGAGGCCAGAAGCCGGCTGAACTCCTCCTTGAGTATCTCGAGTCCCCGCCGGATCGGGTCGTCTTCGGCCCTGCCCTGTTCAAGGGTTCCGATGATGTTCTCGAATATTTCGTCGAACGGCAACAGTTGCAGGAGAATCTGCTCCGTGCCGTACTTGAGGAGTTCGTCCTTCTCGCGCTGGGTCCGTTTGCGGTAGTTGTCGAACTCTGCGGCAAGGCGAAGGTAGCGGTCTTTCAGCGCGCGCAGTTGCTCCGTCGGGTCCTCACGCTCTTCCCCCTGCGGCTGCTGTTCGGGCGCCTCCTTGTGCGACGCGGCGTCCTTCTGTTCCTCGCTGTCTCCCGAGGGTCTGGTTCTCATAACGCTTACCTGATGAATGTCATACGCCAGGGCGGCCAGTAGATGAATACGGCCTTCCCGACGAAGTTCTTTCGCGGCACAAAGCCCCAGTACCTGCTGTCCTGGCTGTTCAGTGTATTGTCGCCGAGCACGAAGTAACTGTGCGGGGGCACCTCGGCGGGTTGCGCAACGGCATAGAGCGCGTCCGGAGGACTGGAGTAGAACCTGCAGGCAATCAGGGGGTTGGTAACCTTTTCATCGTTGACGTAGATGGTTCCGTTGGCGATGAGCACGCGGTCATGAGGCCCTGCGATGAGCCGCTTGACAAAGTCGCGCTTCGGGTCAAGAGGAAACCGGAAGATGACCACTTCGCCGGGCGCAGGGTCGCGGAAGGCGTACACGAAGCGGTTTGCCAGCAGCCGGTCTCCTATGCGGAGGGTCGGCACCATCGAACTGCTTGGAATCTGGAAGTTGCCTATGAAAAACGCGCGGATGAAGACGGCAATTGCCGCCGCCCACGCGAGGGAACGCATCCAGTCAAAAACAACCTCTTTCTTTTTCATCTGCCTGTGTCCGATTGTGCCGCAGACCGTTCGCGAATCGGATTGATTGTACCGTTAACCGGCTCTTGTGTAAACATCACGAGCGCAGGGAGACCCGCCCGCAAGGGACAGGTACAACCTCGCGTAGGAACGCAGCATTTCCGACGCGGAATATCTTCTGAGCACCGTCTCGCGCGCGGCGATGCCCAGGCGGGTCCGCAGCGCGCTGTCCGCGAGAAGCGAGACCGTGGCGTCGGCGAGGGCGCGGGGATCGCGTGCCGGGACGAGGAGCCCGTTTTCGCCGTGCGTGATGATACGAGGGATGTCCCCGACAGCACTCGCCACGCACGCCCGCTGGAGCATCATCGCTTCAAGGAGGCTCACCGGACATCCCTCCCAGAGGGAAGGAAGAACGAAGACATCGAACGACGCCATCTCCCTCAAGGGGTCCGGGGCGAAACCCGGAAGTTCCACCGCATCGGAAAGGCCAAGCAGTTCTGCCTGACAAAGAAGGTTGTCTCGCAGGGGCCCGCTGCCAAGAATGACGAACCTGCAGGCAGGAAACCGGCGTCTAACGCGAACCGCTGCTGAGAGAAGTACCTCATGTCCCTTTGCCGGCCTGAGATTGCCGACCGTGCCAACGACAGGACCGGGATGTTCGCGAGGTTCCGGAACCGGCATCGGTGGAATCCCGTTGGGAATCACGGCAATCCTGTGTTCGGGAATTCCCGCCCTGGCAACAAGGACCTCCCTGCCGGCGTGCGAGTTGGAGACCCATGCGGTCACAAGGGGAGAGGTAAGGCGCTCTGCCATCCAGTGCCACAACCGTCTCCACGGGTCGGTGCTCCGCTGTCCGGCCACCCTGATGCTGACTCCTGAAAGAACGCCGGCAATTCTGCCGATGAGGTTGCCGGCGAAGAGGAAACTCTGCAGGATGTCGGGCTTGCGGCTGCGCAGGAATCGGATAAGCGCAATGAAAGAGCCGGGATGCGTTCGCAGGTCGAACACAGTTGTCGGGATCCCTCTTGAGGAAAGACGGGCAGGGAACGGACCATCCCCCCGCAGGCAGACAACCTCTGCCTGAATCCCGCAAGACGGCAGCCCTGCCGCGAGGAGTTCTATCATCCGCTCAGTGCCGCCGATGTCAGACGCGGGGACAAGGAAAATGACTTTCATCGGGGAGATGGTAGAACGGTTCGGCCGGGAGAGAGGGAACTCCTGCGTCGAGATGCTCTGCGGCAAGGAATGCGGCGGAAGACGCGCGGGGATACCGCAGAGCCGCGGGCGCCAGGGCGATGCCAAGGCGGTCCGCTTCGTCCCGAGGGATCTCCTCGACACCGGGACCGGTGAACAACGCGTCTGCGCCGGCTTCCCTCGCGATGTCCGGCAGGCGCGCCTGCCTCATCTGTCGCCGGCAGCGGTTTCCGTACACCGCGTACCAGAAGGTGCCGCGGCGGCAGGGGATGAGGCAGCACAGCCGCACAGGCATTCCGGAAAATGGCCACGCGAGGATGTCCATCGTGCTGAGGACGTATATTCTCTGCGCCTCGCCTGACGCAAGCCCCTTCGCAAAACTGATGCCGATGCGGGTGCCTGTCCACGACCCAGGTCCGGCGGATACCACCAACCGGTCAACGTGGTCCAGAGACGCGCCGCGCAGCACCGTCGCCAGCGCGGGCAAAAGACCCGCGGCCGCGTCCGGGCTCCTCCATGCGCACTCTGCGGCCAACACGCCGTCTGCGACCAGCGCGACACTTGACACAGGAGAGGTCGTTTCGATGGCAAGGAGGGTCATTGCACGCGCGACGCGCAGAGGTCGCATGTGTTCCGCGGGGTCCGCAGGTGTCTCATGATGCCGGCCCGAAAAGAGACGCGATCGTCCTGTTGTCCAGCACGGTGTCCGGGGTGAGCCGCGTTCGTGAAATGAGGGAGAGTTTTGCCATTCCGAGAGCGACTTTCCCGGTGATGTAGACGGGAACCTTTGCTTCATCGGCGGTAATCCACAACGTCATTGTGCCCTCGCTGAAAAAACCCTCATCCGATTTTGCGGTCGGTTCCACCACATGCACCATCTGCCGGCCGACGGAGGGAACCTGCTGGAGCGAGGTCTGCTTGAGGTTCACGAAAAGGTCCCACACCTTTGTGATGCCGACCGGGATGGTGAACTGGCGCTTTGCGCTGAAGTCAAAGGTGCGCAGGAGGTAGAGCGAGCCGATACCGTCGTAGATCGGCTCTTTGTACGGCACTTTTCCCCATTTGGTGTCGTAGCACTTCTCGTTCTTGAACTTCTTCGTGTACCAGGAGAACTCCTTCTTCTTCTGGTCAAAGAAGACCTCGGTCATCTTGACGGACGACGCGTTGCGCGAATACGAGTAGAAGTAGTGGGGCTGGAAGGTTGACTGGTTCACGTAGGCATCAAGACGGCTGTAGCCGTACCCGAGTCCGGCGATTGCGCCTGACGGCATCGTGATGGCGAGGAGGTGGTAGACCCTGCCGTACCTGCCGGTCTCTTCCTGACAGACGAGAATAGCCCGGCCCGCCGCAAGCCCGTTCCACTTGATATCGTAGAGCAAGCACTCGCCTTTCCACGCGGAAAAAGACGCCGCGGCCCGCGTGGCCCCGCCGTTGCCGCTGGTTCCTGTCTGGGGCGCGGGGATCTTCGCAATGCTGGTGTCCGGCGGAGCGGGTGACGGTTTTGGCGTGGCGGGTTGTTCTGTCGGGGACTCGGCGCTCGCCGACGGGGGCGTTTCAGAGACACCCGAAACGGCAGGGACAGGGGATTCTTCCGCTGGCAGGCCTGCGACAATCGCCGTCTCAGGCTGGGCGCCCGCGCCGGTTGGAGACGGCGCTTCAATCTTTTCCTCAATGCGATGGAACACCGCTTCCCTGTCCTTGAGGGAGGTCTTCTCAGTTCCGCATCCCGCAAGGACCAAGACAGCGACGCATGCCCATATGAGCCGTTTCATTCCGCCTCCGATTATACCACAGGCACACGGGTTCACCAGTTAGACGCAAAAGCGCGCGCGCGGAGTAGCCGGACTGCTCAGGCAGGACGGACGAAGACGGCTTTGAAGGTGTCGCGCCATGGTGGGCGAAGGCACAGTCCGCGGCTGACAAACCCCGCCTTCTCCGCGAGGGACGCCAGGTGCTCCGGAGTAAAGTAGAACAGATGCTGCGGCGGACACAGGTGCGGCCATTGTGCTCCCATCTGCCTTGCCCGCGGGTGACCGCCGTCCGGGGTGCCCACGATGAGCGTGCCTCCCCGGGCGAGCGCCTCATAACAGCGCCGGAGACCCGCAAGAGGGTCTGAAAGATGTTCAAGCACATCAAACATGGTGATGACATCGAAGGGAGCGCCTTCAGGGAGGTCGTCCGGAAAACGGCCGTGCACCGCCTCAACCCCCAGTTCACGGCGGGCGTAGTCAACCTGCCAGCCACACAGGTCTATGCCGACGGCGTCCCAGCCGCGGCGCCGCGCGACCGAAAGAAGGAAACCGCACCCGCATCCGATGTCAAGAAGACGGGGCGGAGAACCTGGCGTGGCGCACCGGGTGATTCGAGCGAACTCGCGCCACGCGTCGCGCATCTTTTTTCTCCGCTTGACCGCGTATCGTTTCACATAGAACTCCTGGTACGACCCGAACATCTCATCGTTGTCAGGCTGGGGATTGACGAACCGCAGTCCGCAGCCCGCGCAGGCGACGATAGTATACCCGTTTTTCTCCTGCGCTTTCCGGGCCTGGTCCGAACCACACACAGGACAAAGAATGCGAGTTCTCATGGTTTGCGGAACACCGCCTTGGTAATCTCCCGCCACGGCGGGTTGAAAAGACGCCCCGCGTACACGAGTCCCGCGCGTTGTGCCATTGACTTCAGCGTTGCGAGAGAAAAGTAGTACAGGTGGTCCGGCACCACGCTTCCTCTCCAGGCGGGGCCGAGGCGGGACGCGCGCGGGTGGCCAAAGTCAGGGAAACGCAGGAGGAGCACGCCGCCCGGCGCCAGAAGGCGAGCGCATTCAGAAAGGGCGAGCGCAGGGTCTGGCAGATGTTCGATGACCTCAAGCATCGTGATGACCTCAAAAGATGCGGGCGGCAACTGGCTCCCCGGGAACGGTGCGGGGATGACCTCCGCCCCAAATCTCGTTCTGCTGAACTCTGCTTGCCAGCCAGCAAGTTCTATGCCGCATCCGTTCCAGCCGATTCTGCGCGCTTCCGCCAGAAGGAATCCGAATCCTGAACCGATGTCGAGGAGACGTACCGGAGACCATCTTCTGTCGACCCACCGTCTCAATCCCCGGAGGGTGGCGCGCGCCTCTGCAAGTTTGGTGCGCTCCTTTCGACGGGTAGGCAGCGCTCTGCCGTGGTATGCCGTCTGGTAGTAGGCGGCAATCTCGTTTTCCTCCGGCTGAGGGTTGACCCACGCAAGCCCGCAGGCATCGCACCGGACAATGGTGAATCCCTGCTTCTCAAAGAGAAGGTGCCACTTCATTGATCCGCACAGGTTACAAGGAACCGTTTTCATTGGGCGCGTCCCATCAGGATTATACAGGCAAATCGGACGCCGTTCCAGTCGACCCGCGCGGGCGCGATAGGGTATACTGAGTGTATGGACACGCCTGCTCTCGGCGACTCCGTCTTCAACTATCGCCAGTACTCGGAGTTCAGGTTTCTGCAGTACTATCAGCAGATTGTACATGTCGTGCGGCTCCGTCCGCGCACCATCCTTGAGATAGGGCCCGGAGACCACACGGTGACCGACTTTCTCAGGCGCAAGGGATACACAGTCAGGACGCTTGACAGCGACCCCATGCTTTTCCCCGACTTTCTCGTCGATGTCAGGCAGGAGTTTGACCTTGGCGAGTGGTTCGACGTGGTTCTCGCCAGCAAGGTGCTGGAGCATCTGCCGGCCGGAATGGTCGGCGCGGTGCTTGACAGGATGGCGCGGCATCTTGCTCCGGCAGGACACACGGTGATTGCTGTGCCGTACTCCACGATACGGTTGTGCCGGAGAGGGTGCACCTGGTTCAGAGGAAGCGGACGCCAGATACCCTACCCTCACCTTCCGAGGTACTGGCTGGAGGTTCCCGCTCGGTTCGTGCGAGGTCTTTGGCGTCGTACCCGCTTCTCGCATCCCCGCGAAGTGCGGGATTCTTTCTTCGGGAAGAAGGTGCCAGGGGATGCTGTTGACGTCCATCACTGGGATCTCGGCCGCTGGCCCACGACGAGAAGATGGATGAGGGGGCTCCTCGCGGAGAGGTTCCGCGAGGTCTCCGAGTTCGTCTATGTGAATACCAACTGCGTCTTTTTTGTCTGCGGCAACAGGAAGGGGCACATCAGGGATTCCCGAGCAGACGCAGCGCAGTGCTGACCACCAGGTCCACCGAAATTGCCTCCATGCATGTCATCCTGCGGCATCTCTTGCGGTAGCAGGGAGCGCAGGGAACTGCCGCGCATACAGGGACTGCTCCGGGCGGGAGGTGCTTCTTTGGGTCTGTCGGTCCGAAGAGCACGACGGCAGGCGTCCCGCAGGCGGCAGCAACAGAGACAGGTCCACTGTCGTTTGAGATGAGAAGCGCGGCATTTTTCATGAGCCAGGCGAGTTGATGGAAATCTGTGGCGCCGGTCAGGTTCACCGATGGATGCCGCATTCGGGAGGCGACCAGTTCCGACGATTGCTTGCCTGCCCTGTCGCCAATGAGCACGATGTCGTAGCCCCTGTCTGCCAGTCGGTCTGCCGCGTCGGCAAACCGTGTCTCCGGCCACCGTTTTGTGTCCCATTCCGGGGAGGCGCAGGGGTGTATCAGCACATACCTGCCCGCAGACAGCCCGAGTGAGGAAAACCAGCGCGTCAGTTCAGGCATACGGGAGGGAGCAACGGGAAGGGACATCGGCTCCATCTGCCTGGCGCCCAGCGCGGCCCACACAAGACCGGCGAGTTGTTGCGGGGGATGGACCCTCTTGTCCACTCCGGGGCGGAGAAGGAGTTTCCCCGCAAAGGAGTCGTACAGTCCTGTCCGCCAGCGTGCGCTCGTCGCGAATGCGTACAGGGTTGTCTTCACACTTCCCTTCAGGTCCACCACAAGGTCAAATCGTTGCCGGCGGAGATGTCTGAGGCAGAGGAAGAGCGCATAGGGGTTGTGTCCATCGGGGAGACAGACGACCCCGGACAGAAGCGGGTTGTCTTCAACTACGGGAAGAAACGAGCGGGACGTCAGAAAGAAAAGGCGCGCGGAAGGAAACAGCCGTGCCGCCGTCGCGATGGAGGAGGATGCGGCGACTACATCGCCGAACGCGCCTGTCTTGATGAGGAGTATTCTTCGGATGAGTGAGATCCCTTCCGTGTTCACCGCGCCTCTCCCGCCACCTCGCGGTAGACCGCGAGGGTTTCTTCCACCATCCGGTCAACGGTGAACCTTGCCGATATCCAGGCCCGCGCCTGTTCGCCCATCGCGCTTCTCACCGACGGGTCGTTCACAAGTTTCAGGAGCGCGCAGACAAAATCGGCGACAGCGGGTTTCACAAGAAACCCTGTCTCGTTGTTCCGCACAATCTCCGGAAACGCGCCGATGTCAGTCGCCACGACGGGGATGCCGCATCTTTGCGCCTCCACGATTGTCCTGCCAAATCCTTCCGGCACGGTCACCGGAGCGACATACACGTCAACCTGCGAAAAAAAACTTTCCCTCGAGGGATTCAGCAGGAGCGTCACCCGGTCTGCAAGTCCTGCCGCGCGTATCGCCTGCGCGTACCGGTCAAGTTTGCTCCTTTCCCCGACGGATCCAGAGGTTCCTATCCCGATGGTTGCTCTCACGGGAACGCCCTGCGCGCAGAGAGACCCGAAAATCGCAAGGAACTTGTCAAACCCCTTGCCTTCTGTCAGGCGTCCGAGAACGCCGAGCCGCACCTGACGTTCGTCGGGGACCCGCTGGATTTTCCCGATGAAGACGCCGTTGTAGACCACGCGGACGCGGCGACCGGCGCCGAAGTGAGCGACCGCCTCGCGCGCGACCGCGTTGCTGATGGCAATCACTCGCTCGCCTTTGCCGAGGATTCGACTCGGCCAGTGTCTGTTGTAGAAACTGTGGAAGCCGGTGATGAAGTGGATGTCGGGAAAACCGCGCGATGCGAGGTACGCCGCCCACGCAGGGACCCTGCTTCGGGCGTGGAGAATATGGGGCCGGACGCGGGCGCAGAACAGGCGGACCTTCATCGTTGAATAGGCAATGGCGAAAGGGGATTTCAAATGGAAGGGAACTGGTACCCATCGTACTCCTTCCCCCTGGAGGGGAGGGAGCATCCTTCCCCCGGCGCAGAGAATCCATACCGAGTGACCGCGTCGGCGGAATCCGATGGCAAGGTCTGCGGTTCCCTGTTCAACTCCGCCCATCTCCATCTCCGGGACAAGGAGCGCTATTCTCATTTCTTTGTCACGAAATACAAGCGGCGCATCATACCCCGGGCGCCGATTTCGGACGACCGCGACGCGACGAATCTGTCCACTGCGTGCGTCACCCCGCGATAGGTGACCGAGCCGTAATCGTCAAACAGCACCACGCCTGCGCTCACCATCCGTGGCCACACCGTGTCGGCGCAAAACGAGACACTTTCGCTCAAATCACAGTCAATAAGCGCAAGGCAGAACGGTCCGGGGATGCGCGGCAGGGTCTCCGCGAAATAGCCGGGGACGGGGACAACCTCTCTGGCAAGCCCGAGCCGCGCAATCTTCCGCGTGACATACCGGAGAGATGTCGAGGTGAACGCATCGTCGGCAGCGTCGGTCAGGCCCGCGCGCCGCTCCCGCGCGAGTTCAACGCGGTCAAATCCTTCAAAAGAGTCGCAGGCGAGCACTCTCCTGTTCGCGCCGATGCGTCTCATCTGAAGCGCGGCGATAATCGCGGTCCCGCACTTGGCGCTGCCGCATTCAATCATATCTCCGGGAAGGAGCGCGGTCGCACGGATCTGTTCCCTGAGGTCGATAAGTCCTCCGCCTTTCCCGAGACGGGATTCGTACTGGACCAGCCGGTAGAGAAACGGCAGCGCAAGAAGGATATGCTGAGAGATGCGGGTTCCGACTCGTTTCATGCGCGCCTCTTCTTCGCCCGCACGAGCAGGTCTCTCAGCGCTGGCGAGATGTCTCTTCTGGTTTCTCCGTCGTGCCGGGCACGACCAAGTCGGGACAGCGCCTCGGGGATCTGCGCCATCTCGCTGGCCGAAAGCCGCTGGCAGCATCCCCGCGAGACAAGTTCGCGCAGGGTCTCTTCCGAATGCGGCATCCGTTCTGGCCGGCGGCGAACGCCAAGCACCAGAAGCGGGCGGCGCGCGTCGAGCGCTTCGAATACCATATTCACGCTGTCCTCCGTCACGATGAGCGCGTCGCACAGACCGAGGATGCCGAGGTAGTGCGAGGCCCCTCCTGAGTCCGGGAACTCCCTGTACACAAGATTCGGCGGATTTTGGCGCCGCAGAACCTCCACCACGCCAGGAGGAGTTCGCCGGGATGTGGTCACATAGAGGGAGGTGTCCGGCATCCGCGCGAGAACTCCGAAAAGGGTTTCACACCAGTCTCTGGTGATGAGATAGTGCTGGTCGTTTCCGCCGATGAGCAGGCCGACCTTCAGCGTTCCCCGGGGAGGCGCGGCGGATGCGAGTTTTTCCGCCTCTGACGCGAGCCGGTCAGGGCGTATCGGGGTCGGCACGCCATCAATCACGATGGCGTTTTCCGGAACGAATTTCAGACGGCGAGCGTCGTGGCGCGGCAGGATGACTGCGTCGAAAAGCTGCAAAGGCAGCCCTTCGGGGAGCATGCTTGTCACCGACGCGGCTCCCGTGCGCCTTGCGATGAGGAGATTCACCGGCGCGAGGAAAGAACCGGCTGAGGCAACTACATCCGGGGTCTCGCGGGGGAACGGAGGCGTGTTCACCGTCCGGCGATAGACCGATGACGCGACATTCCAGCATCCTGCCCAGCACAGGACAGACAGAAGCCGGGGCCAGATGCTCGTTGTTCCGCGGCGGCCGGGCAGCGTGTAGCTCGGGCCGCCAAAACGGACGGGGAACACGGTCGGTTCTCCTTCAAGAAGCAGGGCTATCCCGAGGGCCTGATTGCGGTTTGCCGCAACTCCGTCATCCAGTACCAGCACCTTCATTGGACAGGTGCGTCCTCGTGCGGGTTCCACCGTCCGTCTCAGATATACTCGATGGTGCTGGGCGGCTTCGGAGTGATGTCGTAGACGACCTTCACCACGCCGGGAACCTGTGTGAGGATGAGGTCGCGCACCTTCTCAAGTTTCGGCCACGGAATCCTGCTGGGCGCGGCGGTCAACGCGTTTTTCGACTCAACCACGCGGACTGCGATGATCTCGCCAAGTTCGCGTTTCCCATCGCGGATGCCGGTGGCGCGGTCGCTGAAAAGAACCGCGAATGCCTGAAAGATGCTCGGTGCGGACAGTTCTTTTTCCACAATGGCGGTTGCCCGGCGAATCTTTTCGACGCGCTCGGGCGTCACCTCGCCGAGGATGCGGGTGGCAAGCGCGGGCCCGGGGAACGGCTTGCGGTCGATGACTTTCTGCGGCA